>Ga0194133_10000163_pt1 | contig 137985 bp, 127 predicted proteins | sample TA2KigOf40mmetaG_FD_155448 | JGI IMG/M metagenome (GOLD analysis project Ga0194133, IMG submission 155448) | Freshwater microbial communities from Lake Tanganyika, Tanzania - TA2015055 Kigoma Offshore 40m | ecosystem: Environmental > Aquatic > Freshwater > Lake | place: Tanzania: Lake...
TGCGTACACCACTTCGGGCTCGGGCGCAGGGGGCGGAGGCGGTGCGTACACCACTTCGGGCTCGGGCGCAGGGGGCGGAGGCGGTGCGTACACCACTTCGGGCTCGGGCGCAGGAGGCGGAGGCGGTGCGTACACCACTTCGGGCTCGGGCGCAGGAGGAGAGAATGACAGCTCGGGCGCCGATGGGGCAGCCGCAACGTAAGGCTCGGGCTGGTCAACCGGGGACGCGCCAGGCTCCTGGAAGCTGCGGATCAGGGCTTCAATCTCGGCATCGACCGCGTCCACGGACGGGGCCCCGGGCGGAACTTCCGGTGCGCCCGTGGCGAAGGGAGCAGGCACGGCATCCTCGGCCACGAATGGCGGGGGCGTTTCCTGACCCGTCTGATAGAACGACAAGAGGTCGTTCAACGTCGCGTCATCCTGCCCAAGGCTGGTATCCCAGGTGGGATCTCCACCCTGTTCAAGGCTATCCATCAGGTCCAAGGCACGATCTCCGGTTCAGACGGCACGGTTCGAGACAGGGGCAAGGCGTCGGGGGCTCAGGAATCACCCATCTTGAGCACCGCCATGAAGGCCTCTTGCGGAATCTCCACGCGCCCGACCTGTTTCATCCGCTTCTTACCCTCTTTTTGCTTTTCAAGCAGTTTGCGCTTGCGGCTGATGTCGCCGCCGTAGCACTTGGCAAGAACGTCCTTGCGCTTGGCGCTGATCGTCTCGCGGGCGATGACCTTGGAACCGATTGCGGCCTGGATGGGCACCTCGAACATCTGCCGCGGGATGATTTCACGCAACTTCTCGGCCAAGCCACGGCCGACGGATGCAGCTTTGTCGCGATGAACGATACAGGAGAGTGCATCTACCTGATCCCCTGCAAGCAGGATATCCATCTTGACGAGATTGCCCTCCCGGTAGCCGATCAACTCGTAATCCATGGACGCATAGCCCTTGGTACGACTCTTGAGCGCATCGAAGTAGTCCGAGATCATCTCCGGCAGGGGCATCTCGTAGATGAGCCGGGTTCGCTCGCTCGTCAGGTAGTCCATCTGCTTGAAGATCGCCCGCCTCGCCTGGGACAGCTCCATCACGGCCCCGACAAATTCGGTGGGCGACAGCACCGTGACCTTGACGTAGGGTTCCTCGATGCGCTCCACCGTTGCCGGCGGAGGCATGTGGGTCGGGTTGGAGACGACGACCATCTCGCCCTTGGAGGTGAAGACGTGATAGCTCACGGAAGGAGCGGTCGCCACAAGCGAGAGGCCGTAGTGACGCTCGAGTCGCTCCTGGACGACCTCCATGTGCAGGAGGCCAAGGAAGCCGCACCGGAAGCCAAACCCCAGGGCCACCGAGCTTTCAGGCTCGTAGACCAGCGAGGCATCGTTCAGCGAGAGCTTCTCGAGGGCATCGCGGAGGCTCTGGTATTCATCCGAGGAAACGGGATAAAGACCGCAGAAGACCATCGGTACGGCGGGCTTGTAGCCCGGCACGGCCTCTGCGGCGGGGCGCGCCGAATGGGTGATGGTGTCCCCGACCCGCGCATCCTGCACGTTCTTGATGCTGGCCGCCAGGTAGCCCACCTCACCGGCAGCCAACTGGCGGACGGGCGTCTGCTTGGGGCTGAGCACTCCGACCTCGGTGACTTCGTAGCTGGCACCCGTGGCCATCATCCGGATGCGATCCCCGACCTTCAAGGTGCCGTTGACCACGCGGAAGAAGATGATGACGCCACGGTAGCTCTCGAAGTACGAGTCGAAGACCAGCGCCTGCAGGGGCGCTTCCCGATCGCCGGAGGGGGGAGGCACGTGCTTGACGATGGCCTCGAGGATTTCCGGCACGCCCTTGCCTTCCTTGGCAGAGGCCATGATCGCCTGGGAGGCATCGAGGCCGATGTCATCCTCGATCTCTTGCCGAACCCGCTCGGGCTCGGCACCGGGCAGGTCTATCTTGTTGAGGACCGGCACGATCTCGAGATCGTGCTCGAGCGCCAGGTAGACATTGGCAAGGGTCTGGGCCTCGACGCCCTGCGACGCATCGACCACGAGCAAAGCACCCTCGCAGGCCTGCAAGGAACGGGAAACCTCATAGGTGAAGTCCACATGGCCGGGTGTGTCGATCAGATTGAGCACGTAATCCTGACCATCCACGGCGCGGTAATTCAGCCGGACGGCCTGAGCCTTGATCGTGATGCCCCGCTCACGTTCGATGTCCATCGAGTCGAGCACCTGATCGGACATCTCGCGCTCCGAGAGGGTGCCCGTAACCTCGATCAGGCGATCCGCCAAGGTCGACTTACCATGGTCGATGTGCGCAATGATGCAGAAGTTGCGGATGCGCTCCTGAGGATGGCTGGCGGTCATGAGGCTTCATGCTAGCACGGGCTTCCCCCCCCGGCAGACCGCGACCGTGCGGCAAACGCGGCCATACGGGTATGGAAAACGGGTGTTCAGCCGCGTGATGCGCGTCCTGCCAGCCCTTTGGCTGGTGGCTTGCACGTCCGTTGCCCAGGCGCCGGGTGCGAGCAGGGCGGTTCTGGACTCGGGCCTCGGCAACCTCGTCGTCAACCCGGCCAAGAACCTGCCGCAGGCCGGAGGGGACAGCCTCAACAACACCCCCGCGCTGAATGCTTCGCCCGCACCCGGTGGCGTACCCGCCCTCAACAACTCCTCGGCCCTGAACAACACATCCGCCCTGGCTGGACCGCTGCTCATCGGCAGCCTGCGGATGGGGCCGGGCGTCAGCGCTGCGGACGCATTCCTGATGCTCTCGGGTGCCATGCCGCTCAACAACACCAGCGCACTCAACAACACCTCCGCGTTGAACAACACGTCGGCCCTCAACAACACGTCGGCCCTGACGCCCCTTCCGGAGGGTGCCGTGAGGCCCCTGGACGGGGCTTCCCCCCTGACATGGGCCGAAGCCCTCAAGGTGCCGCTGAACAACACGAGCGCGCTCAACAACACTTCCGCGCTGAACAACACTTCGGCCCGACGCATCCAGACAGAGGCCACGCCGTCGGCAGTCCTGATTCTCGAGGTCATCGACCTGTCCGACGCGCGGATCCTGATCCGGCGCCAATGCAGTCTGGATGGCCGCTGGGCACTGCCTTGGGACCCGGCTGGCACGGCGACCCACAGCTTTGCCCTTCAAGCCACGATGGTCAAGGAAACGGGTGTCGTGAACTTCCTTGCCACGACCTTTTCCGGCAAGGAAGCCGTCTCCGGCACGGCCAACCTGGACCTATCACCCGGCAGCACCGTCCTCACGATGGCGTGCTCGGCATTGTCCGGCGTGCGTTCGCTCAATCAGGCCACCGGGTTCCGGGGCTTCGTCGCCCCCGACCTTACGGCCATCACGACGGTCCAGCAGCAGGCCATCCTGCAAGCGGCCGGCAACCGGCTGATCCCCATCCTGCTGAAACATGCCGGCGAGGACAAGAACACGATGCAAGCGGCCATGGAGAGCGGATCGGATGCCATCGTCCACACCATCCTGACTCGCCTGATTGCCCGATCCGGACGCTTCAACGACCTGACGGCCGTCGGCATCGGTGCCGCCGAGGTCCTGCTTCGACGCATCGTCGAAATTCCCGACAGTCACATTCCGGACGGTGTCGGCCGATCGGTGGGTTCCCTCGTCGACTACCTGGCCGACTTCACCACACGACCGCGCTTCGACCAGGAGGCCAACACCGACTGTCGTGCCGCGTCTGGATCCTGCAAGCCCATCATCACGCGCGAAGACATCCTCGAGGCGGCCGACCGGATACCTGCGGCCATCAGCCTGCCTGGAAGCTGAAGATGCCTGGTGCTTGGCTGGTTCGTCGCGTGACGGTGACATGGGCCGCCGTCGGCCTCCTTGTCGCGTGCACCCCTGCCCCTCAGGTCCAGGCCGCCCGCACAGGCGCCACGCCGATTCCTGCCGTGCGCGCGGATGTCCAGCCAACCGCCGAACTGGAGGGCTGGATCCAGGCAGCAGAGGGCGCCACGGGCACGGAGACGATGGCCGTGTTCGGCCCCCCACTGGACGAGACGACGGCCTTGGCCGAGTTGCCCGTCCTGACGGCGGCGGCCCCCCGAGAGATCCCGGAACCCTTGGGCAACACGGTGGCGCTCGACTGGGCCGCCACGGGAGGAGCGAGGCCACGACGCACCGCCGGCACGGCGGAAGCCAGGCCTGCGGTGCGGGCTCTGGCCCAGCTCGTCGATGCGGGTACGGGGAAGGTCCGGGGCCAGGCCGTCGTCGGGCCCCGCGGTGACTTCAAGATGGCCTGGCTGGTCCGGGAAGCCACCGCCAGCCTCGTCTTGCAGGTCACGGCGGTCCGGGAGGACAACCGCATCGCCGGTTGCTTGGCGGCAACCTTGCGGGCCCAGGACTTCCGCTCCAAGGGCCTGCCGCCGCTCGTCGTCTCGACCGGCACCACGGCGCAGGCCCTGGCCCTGCTGCACCTGGCCGGGGGCAGCGTATCCTGGCGCCCGGGGACCGGCTTCAGGGGGCTGGCCTCACCCCGCCTCGTCAGCCTGATCGCGGATACCGACGCCACGGCAAGCTCACGACTGGGCAGCCTCTCGATGGCACCCGACGAGGTGCCTGGATGTGGCGAGGACCTGCTTGGCCTCGCCATCGGGCACGCCGCGGCGCTGACACAGGCCATCGATGCCCTGGCTGGTAAACTGGACAGGACACGCCCCGCCCGGCGAGCGTTCGCCCGGGTACTTGCCGCAAGCCGCCGCCTCCGAAGCCTGCAGGAAGAACAGGCGATACCGCCTGACGCGCTCTTCGGTTTCCAAATGACAAGGAGGGCCTGCCCGGGAGATTCGGCGCCGGGAATACGGCCAGAGCGCGACACTGCCGCCAACCCACCCGCGTGGCGTGCCGTCAGAGTCCTCGAGGAAGCTGCGGCCGAACTGGATCGGCTGCAGGACTCAGGCCTGCCCGACTGAAGGCCGGGCAGCCAAGCCGGCACGCTGCAGAATACGTGCGGCAGCGCGGGCGACGGCACCTTGCTCGCCCAACTGGGTCCGGACCGCATCGAGCCCCTCCAGATGGGCGTTCCGCGGCAGTCCGGCATGCAACAGGGGAGCAACGGCATCGGCCAGGGCCGAGGGGGTCACGGCCTCCTGCAGCAACTCGGGGATGATGCCCCTCTGGGCGACGATGTTCGGCAGCGTGACGTAGGGTATCCGCAGCAGGCGCCGGGCCGCAAAGGCCGTCATGGCCGATACCTTGTAGGCCGCCACGACCGGCACGCGCATCACCGCCGCCTCGAGCGTCACCGTGCCGGAGGCGGCCAGCAGGGCGTCACAAGTCCCCATCACGGCCATGCCCGGCACGCCCGCGAAACGGAGCACCTTGCGTGGGCCGGGTTCCATCCCCACCTGCCAGCCCGCAGCACGCAGCGCCGCGTCGACCAGGTCCGTGACGTGGGGTGCCGCCACCGGAAGGACGACACCCAGCCCAGGGGTGCGTTCCTGCAGAAGCGCAGCGGCCTCGAGGAAAGGTGGCAGCAAGCGCTCCACCTCCTGGGCCCGGCTGCCCGGAAAGAGGCCAAGCACAGGCGAAGCCCCGCCGACGTGCCTGCGGATGTTCGCGATGGCCGCAGCATCGGGCTGCAGATCCAGCAACGGATGACCGACAAAGGTGACCTGCCCCCCGGCCTCCCGGTAGACTTCGGCTTCACGGGCAAAGATGGCCAATATCTCGTCGACGCCCTCCGCCACCTTGCGAGGGCCGGACGCCAAGCCCCAGATCCATTCCTGTGGCGATATGTAATAGATGGTTGGCAGGCCAAGACCGCGGGCCATTCGGGCCAAGGCCATGTTGGCACCCTGGAAGTCAATCAGCACCACGGCAGCCGGCCGGACCTCGGCAAGCCGACGACGCGCGGCCCGAAGCGCACGCCACGAGGGAACGACGGAGGCCAGATTTTCCGTCAGGCCGACGGCAGCATGGGCCACCAGATCCGCCTCGAGGTCGACGCCGGCGTCGGCCATCCGGTGGCTGCCCCAGCCCATCAGCCTGAGGGAAGGCTCCTGGGCGAGCAAGGCCTTGGCCAGGGCCGCACCGTGCACGTCACCCGAGACCTCGCCCGCCGCCAGGAAAAGGACCGGCGGGGTCATCCCTCGAATTCCGCTGCCCGTTGGCGACGGGCGATCCCGACGAGGCCACGCGTGCCACCCTTGAGGAAGGCCACCAGATGCCGGACCTCACCGTGCACCATCATCGACGCGTCGGCTTCGATGGCAAGGACGGTCTGGCTGACGTTCAGGCTTTGCCGATACAGCAGGCGATAAGCTTCCTTCAGGGCCGTCCGGACCTCGGCAGCGACACCTGCACGACGCAAGCCGACCACATTGGTGCCGGAAACTCGGGGCGGCGCGCCCTCTGCCAGCGCGTACGGCGGCACATCCTGCACGATGCGACTCATGGCGCCGATCATGGCGAGGGTCCCAATGCGACAGAACTGGTGCACGCCCACCAAGCCACCGACCACCGCGCCATCGCCCACCGTTACATGGCCCGCCAGCGTCGCGGCATTAGCGAGCACGATCCCGTTGCCGACGACACAATCGTGCGCGACGTGCACGTAGGCCATCAGGAGGTTGTCGTCGCCCACGCGGGTCTCGCCCGAAGCCGCCGTCCCCCGGTTGATGGTGACGCACTCCCGGATGGTGTTGCGATCGCCGATGACGCAGCGCGTCCGCTCACCGTCGAACTTGAGATCCTGAGGCACGGCGCCCACGACCGCGCCGGGAAAGATCCGGCAGTCCGCCCCGATCGTGGTGTAGGGCTCGACGACCGCATGGGGACCAAGAGTCGTCCGCGCCCCGACCTGGACATCCTCGCCGATGACGGCGTAGGGACCCACAACAACGCCTTCCGCCAATCGGGCAGAGGGATGGACGACTGCCGTGGGATGCAGGTCGATCATCGGTCCACCAGCGCGAACATCAGCTCGCCTTCCGTCACCAACTGGTCGTCAACGTGCGCCACGGCACGCGCCTTGCCAATGCCGGAGCGAAAACGCAGTACCTCGGTCTCGATGGTCAGCGTGTCTCCCGGACGAACCATACGGCGGAACCGGCAGCCATCGATGCCAACGAAGACCGCGAGCCGTCCATGGTACTCGGGCATGGCCAGCATCGTCAGGCCCGAGACCTGTGCCAGCGCTTCGACCATCAGCACGCCGGGCATCAGCGACCGGCCCGGGAAATGGCCCTGAAAGTAGGGTTCGTTGATTGTGACATTCTTGACGGCCTTGGCTCGGACACCGGGCACCAGCTCCAGAACGCGGTCAACCAGCAGGAACGGATAGCGATGGGGCAGGAAGGCCATCAGGTCATCCGCCTCGAGGGGTCCGAGTATTTCAGGGGGCATGCACGGCCTCCGGGGACGCGGCGCTGTCGGCATCTGCGACGACAGCCACATCGGCAGCCATCGCCTCGAGGCGCTCGGCGAGGGCGACGTGCAACGCGTGCCCGGCACGGGTTGCCGATACGGCGCCAATCCAGCGACAGCCCGTCAAGGCCAGGTCACCCACCAGGTCGAGGATCTTGTGCCGGACGAACTCGTCCGGATGGCGCAGCGGCGTCGACGTGCCGTGGTCGTGCACGACGACGGCGTTCTCGGTGGAACCGCCACGGGCGAGGCCCATCGCACGCATCCGCTCGGCCTCGACCTCGAGGCAGAAGGTCCGCGCATCGAGGACCTCGCGGACCAACACGTCCCGCTCCACCGGTACGCGCATCGCCTGTGGCCCGGCGAGCGGATGGCCGTAGTCAACCTGATAGCGGATCCACGGCGCATCCGCGGGCTCGACCGCGACCCGCTTGTCGTCGCGAACCACCGAGACGGGCGTCACCACGCGCAGGATACGGACCGGGGCAGCCTGCAACGCAAGACCGACGGCCTCGACGGCCCTTACGACCGGCATCGAAGAGCCGTCCAGCGCCGGCACTTCGGGCCCGTCCACCGCCAACAGGGCATTGGTGACGCCCAAGGCGTACAACGCGGCCAATAGGTGCTCGACGGTCCTTACGGTTGCGTTGCCCCGGCCCAAGGTCGTCGAGAGGGTCGTCTCGGTCACGAAGGCGGTGCGGGCCGGAATGCGCGGCCGGCCCGGAAGATCCTCGCGCAGGAAGACCAGGCCGTGATTGACCGGTGCAGGCAGGATGCGCACGTTCACGGGCTCGCCGGAGTGCAGGCCGACGCCGGGCAACAGGACCGGCCGGGCCAGCGTGGCCTGGCAGAACGAGGACAATGGGAACGACATGGCGGCTACTCCACGGACCCCGGGGAGCGCAGGCGCTCCTCGAGCTGGTCGAGACGTCTGGACAACTGCTGGGGAAGGGCCTGGCGCCGCAGCTCCTCCCGGTGAGGACGGGCCGGAAAGCCCGAATGCAAGCCGGGCGCGGCCGTGTCCTTCGTCAGGACGCCGCGGGCCGCTAGGACCACGCCGTCGCCGATGCGCACGTGGCCGACAATGCCGGTCTGGCCCCCCATCACCACGCGATCGCCCAGCGTGGCGGAACCGGCCACGCCAGCCTGGGCCACGATCATCCCGTCACGGCCGATCCGGACGTTATGGGCCACGTGGACGAGGTTGTCGAGCTTGGTGCCGCGACCGATGCGCGTCTCGCCCAGCGTAGCTCTGTCGACCGTCGAATTGGCACCGATCTCGACATCGGCCTCGAGTACGACCCGCCCGAGTTGGGGGGTGCGCACGTTGCCTTCGGCGGTCGGCACGACCCCGAAACCGTCCGAGCCAACGACGGCACCCGGCTGCAAACAGACCCGATCCCCCAGGACACAGCCTTCCCGCACCACGGCACCTGCATGCAGCACGGCATCTTCGCCGACCTCGACCCCGTCATACAGGACGACCCGGGCATGCAGGACGGTGCCGCGGCCAATCCGGACATCCGCCCCGACCACCCCGAACGGCCCGATCGAGACCGCCTCTCCGAGCGTGGCCGACGGGTCGACGAAGGCCGTCGGATGGATTCCAGGAGGCGGCAACGGCGGCGCAAAAAGCGCCATGACCCGCGCCATCGCCTCGCGGGGACGCGCGACGGCTACGCCGACGCGGCCTTCCGGCAAGGTCGCGGCCAGGACGAATCCGGCCGCAGAAGCCCGCACACGGGCGGCATGCCTATCCACCAGCAGGAAGACCAAGTCCCCGGGACCCGCCTGCTCGGGTTCGGCAACGCCGACGACCACAGCCTCGGGGTCACCCACGGCAGTGCCGCCGACCACCTCGGCGAGCCTCGCAAGGCTGACGCCGGTCGCCGGTCCTGCCGCGAGCGCCTGCTTCACTTGGCGTTGAGCCTCGCCAGGACCTCATCCGTCAGGTCAAGACCACCGAACAGGACGATCTGGCGGTCGACCACGGTGACAATGCCCTTGCGCCGTGCCACGTCGGCAATCGCACGCTGGATCTTGCCCTTGATGCGCTCCGTCAGGCGACGATCGAGCGCCTCGACCGCTTCTTTCTTGGGACGCAGCACCCGCTCGGCCTCCTTGGTCATCTTCTCGACCTCACCGGCGGGCTTGCTGGCCTTCTGGGCCTTCTGGATCTCGTCGTTGCGCCGCAACAACTCACGCTGATAGGCCTCGGCCTTGCCGCGCAGCTCGCCCTGGGAGGAGAGCGCTTCCTTGTACTGGGCCAGCAGGCGCTGCGTATCGACGAAGGCCAATGTCGGACCTTCGGCTGCGACGGCAGGCAACGCCGGGGCCAAGGTAACCAAGGTGGCAGCCAGCGCGGCCCGGAAAAGGGTCAAGACGTGCATCAGAACTTCTGTCCGATCGAGAACTGGGGAATGATGGTCGGAAACGCCTGCTGGGCCGGGTCCCAGCTACGAATACCCAAATCCAGCCGCAACGGGCCGAAGGGCGTGATCAGGCGGAAGCCGAAGCCATAGCCCGAGCGCGTATTTTCCCATTTGAACGCCGCACTGCGATAGGACTCCGAACCATCGGCCAGGCGGATGGGCGTCTGATCCCAGAAGAGGCCCGTATCCCCGAACAGGACGCCCGAGAGGATGTTCCAGATGGGAAAGCGGTACTCGATGGCGCCAAGGGCGAGCGAATCCCCCTGGAAGGCGCTCGAAGGACGGCCCGCCGAGGCATCAAAGACGTTCTCGGCCCACCCGCGCACCAAATACGGGCCCATCGCGTAAAAGCGCTCGTAGATGGGCACCTTGCCGGAGGGACCCGCCAGCGTCGTCGCCCCCTTGAACCCCATGGCCAGGACCGTCCGCTCCGGCCACGCCGGCAAGTAGACGTTCCAGTCCCCTTGCAGCTTGAGCACGTCCACTTGGCCGAGCCCGAGGGCCCCGAGGTAGTACTCGGCAGTCACGCTCGACAGCACGCCGCGATTGGGATTCAGGACGAAGTCCCGGCTGTCATGCGTCAGCGTCGCTCCCACGGAGCCGGCGAGGTCAAAGTCATTGCCCGACACGGAGTCGGCCCGGGAAGCCACCCACCGAGCCTCGGCCGGAACCTGCCTCGAGATCTGGACCCGCTCGCCCTTGACCGTGCCCGACACGCGCCACCGGGCCGTGACGGGATTATCGCCCAGCGGGACCCCGAATGAAAGCGAGCCGCCCTGGCGGTCGTCCTGGCTACCCTGTCCGCCCGGCACGGCGACGTTGAAGACGTTGAAGTAGCGCCGGTAATAAGCCTGGGTACCGAACGAAGCCTTCTGCTCGGTGAACCAGGGGTTGAAGTAGCTGATTTCCCCGAAGGGATTCTGGCTGACGCTGACGTCGACGGACATCGTCTGGCCGCGCCCCATAAGATTCTCCTTGCGGAAAGAGAGCATGCCGATGAGCCCGTCACGGGACGAGAAACCGGCGCTGGCCTGGAAGATGCCGGTCTGCTTTTCCTTGACGTTGACGACGATGATGACCTTCTGGGGGGTCTCGCCGGGTTCGTAGCGAAGCCCCAGGTCTTCGAAGTAGTTGAGGTTGTAGAGGCGGCGCAGGTCGTCCTCCATCCGCTTGAAGTTGAAGACCTCACCCGGCTTGACCGTCAGTTCACGCCGTATGACGTACTCCTGCGTGTCCTCGTTGCCCGTGACGCGAATGGCCTGGACGATGCCCTCGGCCACCTTAAGTGCCAACACCCCGCCATCCTGAACCTGCATGTCGTACACGCGGGCCAGCACGTAACCTTGGTCGGCATAGCGCTTCTCGAGGTCCTTGATGCGCTTCTGGACAACGCTCATGTTCAGGATGCGGCCCTTGAGGGGCTGGAAAGCCGCCAGCGCCTCGTCGACGGGCAGCAGGGTCATGCCCTCGATACGCACCTCGTCGAGGACCGGATTCTCGACGACCCGCACCACCAGACGCTGCTGGCCGCCCTCGGCATCCTCGAGGCCGGCATTCACGTCCCGGAAGAGCCCGAGCCCGTAGACGCGCTGCAGGGCGTCGACCACCTGCTTCTTCGAGACCTCTTCGCCGCGGTGGACAGGCAGGGCCAGCAGGATCTGCTCGTCGGACACCCTGCGGTTGCCCTCGATGCGGATGTCCCCGACCCGAATTCGCGGCGAATCGTCCGGCACGACGGTCGAGGAGGTGGCAGGCGCCACGCTCTCGGTGGCGGGTGCCACGCTGTCCGTGGACACCGGCGCCTGATCCCCGGACACTGCTGCAGGAGCAGGCGAGGCATCCTCGCCGGCAGCCCAGGCGTTGCCGGGAGCCGTGATGAGCCAGCAGCCCGTGACGGCAACCGCCACGCGCAGCGGCCCGGCAAGGACGCCAAGCGGACCCGAGGGCGCCGGTCGGGATGACGCGAGACGAAGCATCCGCTAACTTTCAGTAAAGGAAGGTCGAATCTTTCCATTATAGGCGGGGTGCGTCACCCCGTCATCTCGCCAAAGGCCACCCCCCATCGCATGGAACACATCGTTCGCGCCCGGATCCTCGTCCTCCACCTCTTCGAGTTCGCCGAGGAGGTGGACCTCGGCAAACTGCGGGCGCTTTGGGCCGACAGCACCATCGGGGAGCTTGTCGGGCGCGGCCATCAGCCTGACGCCATCCGCTTCCGCGATCCACCTGTCGTGCTGCCCTTGGGGCATCGACCGCTGACCAACGAACACGCAGGCACGGTGCGGGCCAAGGTCCACGACTTCGGCATCGTGAGCCTGGTCTGGACCCTGCCCTTCAGTGGCTCATGGGCCGAGTTGGTCGAGCAGAGCGCCCGGCTGCAGGCGGACATGGGGATCGAGTCGGTGGCGCGCCAGCTCCTCGGGGAGATCACGCCACGCCTCGAGGCCGCCGCCAAGGGCCCCATCGGCCGTTCCAAGCTGGTCGAGGACTACTTCATCACGTATGTGGAGGCCTTCGACACACCCGTCCGGGCCGACGACCTGCTGGCACGCAAGGGCGACGAATTGGCGCGCGTCCTGCGGGGCGAGCGCGGCGAGATGAGCCGCGACGAACGCAGCGACGCCCTGCGCCTCCACCACTCGTACCGCAGCGACGACCTCGTGATCGTGACGTGGAACAGCGCCTTCGTGCTCGACCCCGAGCAAAGCACGGACCACCTAGACATCATCGAGTTCGCCAACGCCCAATTGCTCGACCTGCGGTACTACGACGAAATGCTCGAGGCTGAGCTCGGGGCTGTCTACGACGGCTTCTCGGGATCGGCCGGAGGCAGCCGCCGCCGCCGACTGGCGCGCACCTCCAAGAAGCTGATGCAGCTGATGATCGAGATTTACGACGTGCAGGACAAGGTCCGCAATGCCATCAAGATCACAGGAGACGTCTACCTCGCCAGGATCTACCGGATGACGGGCGAGAGCCTGCGGCTGGGCCGCTGGGAAGAGATGGTCGACGCCAAGCTTCGCATCGTCCAGCAGGTGGCCCAATTGCTGCTCGAGGAGATGAACCAGAAGCGCTCGGTCCTGCTGGAGTTGATGGTCATTTTCCTGATTCTCATCGAGGTCATCATGGCCTTCGTAGGCCCCGGACACTCCTGAAAAGGATTGGAAATATTTTCTTTGCCGTAGCAAGTCCAAACGTTAAGCTGCCGACAATCCCTCTGTCCCCCATAGAAACCAACACACATCGGGCCCAGCCCCAGGAGGTCGTCGCTTCCACGAAGGTTCCCGTCCACCCCCCTCCTCACCGGACGCAGAACCGCCCCCGTCGTGGCTCCGACCGCCCCTGTACATTCGTTATCTGTTGTTCTTGACCTGATGGCCGCCGCAAGGCGGCCTTTTACTTTGGGGCAGGGGGAGGGTCAGGCCCGCGGAGACGCAAGGCGAAGCAACGTCGCCCGGCGACCATTCGTCGCGAGGACCCGGCATCGGACACTGGCGTCCGGAGAAAGCTGCACTTCATCACCCGGCTCGGGTGTCCGACCCAGCACTCCGAAGACCAGTCCAGCCAAGGTGTTGTAGTCCTCGCACGGCAGATCCAGGCCCAGGCGCTGGTTGACCTCCACGATCGAAACCAGACCACGGACCGACCAGGCACCTTCACCATCCCGCGCGAAGTCCGGCATCCCCGGCCGAAGCTCATCGTGGACCTCGCCAGCCAGTTGTTCGAGCAGGTCGTTGATCGTGACCATGCCGGCCGTTCCGCCAAACTCGTCAAGCACGATGGCCACGTGCGTCCGCGTTGTCTGGAACTCATGGAGCATCTGGTGCACGGGCTTGTTGACCGGAACAGCCAGTATAGGCCGGATCAGGTCGCGGGCCACCAGGCCGTCCAGCGGGCCGCCGGCGACCCGCATCAGGTCCTTGGCATGGAGAAAGCCGATGATCTTGTCCAGATCGCCCTCATGGACCGGAATCCGGTTGTGCGCGCTGGTGCCGAAGGTCCTGAAAACCTGTGCCACGGGGGTATCTGCCGCCACGCAGACCATGTCCAGGCGGGGCACCATGAGGGCGCCGACCGTCTTGCCGGTAAAGCCCATCGCGTTGTGCACGATCTGGCGTTGGGCCGCGGTAGCGGCGTGAAGCGCCCCGGTGATCGCTCCCGACAGGACCTCGCTGCCTTCGGCCAGAAGGCGGCTGACCCGATGGGGCAACCATCGGACGATGGTATGCAGGCGCTCCGGCCTTGCGGCAAGCCACCCGGCCAGCAAAACGACGAAGAGGACATCCGCAACCATGAGGGCAGCGGACCCGAGGAAGGCAGCCAAGCTCAGGGGATGGCCTTCAAGGCGCGAAGGGGGCTCTCAGCAGGGCCAATCGCTCCTGATACTCGGGCGAGCCCATGTGTTCGGTCCACATGACGAGGGCATCTTCACCATCATTCTGGTAATACCCACGTCGACGCCCCAGCGACTCGAATCCGTACTTTTTGTAGAGAGCCTGCGCTCCGGTGTTCGAAACCCGGACCTCAAGCGTCATCCAGCGCGCCCCCCGCTCGAGCGCCGCATCGATCAGGCCAATCAGCAACTGTTCGCCCAGGCCTTGGCCCTGTTGGTCCGGGTGGACGGCAACGGTGGTGACATGCGCCTCCTCGAGAATCAGCCAGAAGCCTGCGTATCCGACGATGACCCCGTCGAGCTCGAGGACGATATAGGTGCTGCAGGCCTGGTCAAGCTCGTCCTGAAAGGACTGCACGGTCCAGTGATCCCCAAAGCACAGGGCCTCGATGGGCAGAAGCGCGGGAATGTCGGCATAGGCCATGGGGCGCTGGATGCCCCGGCGCGGCGCGCATCGCGTCAAGGGGCCCCTCCCTCCCGCACGACCTCGCGCGCCATCGCCGGTTCCCGCAAGTAGCGCGGCAGCAGGGCGCCAGGCGCCTCCCCTCCCCTTCGGAGGGCCGGCAGGGCCAATTCGGCCACGATGGCAGGGCGCAGCACATGGAGCAGGTCTGGCGGCACCCGGGCGTCGGTTCTGGCCGACAGCCGTTCCCGATGTGCCCGAGCTCCCTCGCCGACGAAGGCGAAATCGCCGGTATCGAGGGCCGCAAGCAGATCTTCCAGCGATTCAAGACAGGCGGGTCGCAGGAGCGTGGCACCTGCCGCCGCGAACTGCCACACCGCACTGAAGACCATCCCGCGCCGCGCATCCAGCATGGCCACGACACGCCCATGGGCAGCCGACGAATGGGCCAGTGCCTCGAGCGCATCGACACCCACGATGGGCAGACCACGGACATGGGCCAAGGCCTTGGCGAAAACGACGCCGGCGCGGATGCCCGTGAAACCGCCCGGACCTGACACCACCGCCACGCCTTCCAGATCCGCGACCGACCGACCGGCCTGGGCGAGCAGGCGCTCCACCATCGGCACGAGTGCCTCGGAGTGCCCGCGGCCGGCAGCCTGGGGGGGCGTGGTCCACTCATGGCAGCCATCAGGACCGGCGATACCAATGCCCATGGCATCGGTCGCCGTGTTGATCGCGAGGACATTCACGCGACAAGCCCTGCCTCATCCAGCCAAGCCGCTCCGCGCGACGTGCACGCCCGCAACCGGACCGCCCTCGCGCCCCCCTCGATGACGAGACGGCCTGCGACGTCAGGCGTGAAGGCATCCGACAGTCGATCCGGCCATTCGACGACCACCACGGCCGTGTCTTCGAACCACTCCCAAGGCCCCAGCGGGGGGACCTCTTCCGGCTCGAGGCGATAAAGGTCGATATGGCGCAACAGAAGCCGCCCCTCGTGCTCCTGGACCAAGGCAAAAGTCGGGCTCGTCACCGCGCCCGCCACGTCCAGCGCGCGTCCGAGTCCCTGTACGAGCGTGGTCTTGCCCGCACCGAGATCTCCTTCCAACCAAAGGATGTCACCCGGATGGGCCACGCGCCCCAGAGCCTCGCCGAGAACCTGCGTGGCCGTGGCGTCGGCCAGCGTCAGGCGAACATCATGCATGGGCATATCGGTGGCGCGCGGGGGACCCAGGGGGCCGGGGGTGCTTGAACCTGCACGAAGCAGGTGGGTGCCCTCCCGGTGAACGTCCGTTTCCGCCTGCTTGGACGGTCTACGTCGGTTCGCCGAAGCTGTCGGGTTCCCTTTTTGGAGATTGTAGCCCAAGCACGGGCCCGGGACCGAGGGGCCCCCGCGTCCGAGGGCGACTGTATCACGGGCCTGGAGGCGATACAAGGTGCGGGCGCTCCGGCCTAAAGTCCGGGTCAGTCCATCCGACACAGGTGACATAAGGGCCCGCCCCGGAAGGAGTTCTCTACATGGCGCTGCGAATCGCAAAAGTTCAGCAGGTCCGCACACCGGCCATGCTCCAAGGCGAGGCCTACGCTGCGGTCGAGCGCGGCGATCGCGGCGAGGCAATCATGCGCCTTCTGGACCTCCTCGAGATGCGTCCGGACGATGCCGTTTCCTACCGGCACCTCGCAGCACTCCTGGTCGAGGAGGGTGCACTGGACAGGGCACTGCTGGCCGCACGGGAGGCGCTTCGTCTGGATGCCGACCAAGCGGACACTTGCAATGTCCTCGGTGTCGTTCTCTTCGAGCTGGGCTGGACGCGCACGGCAGCCCTGGCCTTCAGACGCACGCTTGCGCTTCGGCCGGATCATCCTGGCGCCCGGGGCAACCTGCTCGCCTGCGCGGCCATGGAGCGGGACCAGGGTCCCGTCGACGAACCGATCGAGCTGGACACCATCCGGACGCTGCTCGACCAGCGGCCACCCCGGCTCTCCCTGTGCATGATTGTCAAGAACGAGGAAGAGGTCCTCGATGCCTGCCTGGCAAGCGTCAGGGGGTTCGTCGACGAGATCTGCATTGTCGATACGGGCTCGACGGACGGAACCCTCAAGATCGCCGAGGCGCACGGCGCAAGAATCGACCACCATCCCTGGACGGGAGACTTCTCGGTGGCACGCAACAAGGCCTTGGAGATGGCGACCGGCGACTGGGTGCTCGTGCTGGATGCCGACGAGGAGCTGGCCCCGGGGGCCGGCCCGATACTGCGCGAGACGCTTCGCCGCAATGACTACGGTGCCTTCGGGCTCGTGATCGACAATGCGCTGGGGGGCGGAAAGGAAATCCAGCGCGCAACCATCGTCCGCCTGTTCCGCAACGTCCCCGAGATCCGGTATTCGGGTCGGGTCCACGAACAGGTCCTGCCTGCAGCCCACGCTGCCGGCATCAGGATCGGTACCGTACCGGTTCAACTGACGCACAAGGGTTACACGGACGACATGATGGCGCGGCGCCAGAAGGACCAGCGGAACCTCGACCTGCTGCTGCAGCAGGAGCGTGAGTTGCCGGAGGCGCAAGCCTACAACCAGTTCAATCTGGGGCAGCAGTACAAGCGCATGGGGCAAGTCGACAAGGCCGAAAAGCACTATCGCCTCGCCATCGAACTCCTCCACGCCACGGATCCACGGAGCCAGGCTCCTTACCACGCCCCACTGCTGTACGGACTCGTCATCCTGTTGAAGGAAACGGGCCGGATTGCCGAGGCGACCGACTGGGCGGAGCGCGCAGCCACCATCTTCCCGGACGCGGCGAACTTGCTGCACCAGTTGGCCGTGCTGCGCCTCCTCGCTGGCGACGCCGATGCAAGCCTCGACCTGCTGGATCGCGTCTTGGCGCTTTCGGAAACACCGTTCGCGGGCGGCACCGATCTTGGCGTGTTCAGCTATCTGAATGATGCGGCGCGAGGCATATGCCTGGCACGCAAGGAACGTTTGCAGGAAGCGCGCCAGATCTTCGGGCGGGCCCTCGAGACCTCACCCAAGCCGGATCCGGCCACGGAAGTCAACCTGGCCGTGGTCGAGCTGGCCGAGGGCCTCGATGCCGTGGCTACCGAGCGCCTGACACGCATCATCTCCGAATATCCCGAGGAAGCCAAGGCCTGGCTCGTGCTGGGACAGCACATGGCCAAGCAAGGCCACATCGCCGAGACCTTGGCGCTGTACGACCAGGCGTTGCGCCATCATCCAGACTTGGCCGACCTGCGGCACGAGAGGGCGGACCTGCTGCTTCGGAGCGGTGCCATTGATGATGCCCTCGAAGGCTTTGAAGACCTTCTGGCCCGGAAGCCGGATGATCGCCGAGCAGGCATCAGCCTGGCGGTGGCGAGGTTGCTGCGTGGCGACAGTGACGCGGGGCTGATTCTGGCCGATGCCGCAAGAACCGTGGATGCGGCGGAGACCCGCGAGGCCTGGCTGGCGACGGCCCACGTGCTGCGCTGTTGCGCCGGTGAGGACATCGCGCCGGAAGCCTTGCTGGACATGGGCTTCAGCCAACAGGAGATACGCGCCCAGTGGCAAGGCCTGATGCGCACGCTGCTGGCCCACGGCCAGGCGGACGCCATCTCGCATCTGCTCAATGCGCAGGAAAGGCACGAAAGCTGTCTTCCCGGACTGGGGCGTGATCTGGCCGTGGTGCTCATAGGCGCAGGATTCGAGGATCCAGCCTTGGCCATCCTGCTGGCACACAGGGATGCACACCCCGAGGATGCGACGGCGTACCTGCATCTCGCCCGGATCTGCCTCTCCAGGAATCTCTACGAGGACGGAGTCGAGTTGCTTCAGGAGAGCGTCCGCCTTGACCCCACCCTGACCACGGCGCGCAGGATGCTCATCAAGATGCGACAACTGGCTCGGGCAGCGGCCACGACTGCAGCATCCGCATCCTGAGCCCACACGACGGCCAAGCGCCGGCGCAGCGCCCCCAGGGACGCTACGCCGGCGCTTGTGTCTTAAGGCTCCCGCGAGGCACGACAGGATCATGGCCCGCCAAAGGGACAGAACCCTGCCGCGTCCTGCGCCTGCTGCGGGCGGCGAAAGGCACCCCCCCCACGCCACACGCCCCAAAGTAATCGGGCGAGGCACCTGACCGTCGGCTCCCTCGCCCGTCAATCCGGTGCCGGTTCAGGTCGGCACCACCGCGTGAACACTGATTGCGACGCCCTTCGGACCCAGCTTAGCCAGAAGAAGCCTTGCGCTCACGGCAGTCCCGCGCCCGGGTCCCAGTCCGGTGCACGGTGGATGGTCGGTTGATGGAGGTCCGAGCGGTGCAGGGGCCTCGCCATTTCGTCTTCCCGCAGGCGGGGCGACATGACACCATTCGGTCGTCCAGCCCCCCTCTTGAAGCGTTATGTTCGCAATGTTGTGCCTCGAGATGCCCGGAGAGGACATCGCCACGCAAATTGCCGGGAATGTCGGGTAACATAAAGATGGTATCGGGGAGTTCAGGCCCCGAAGCCGAAACCGCGACAAGGTCCCGACCGTGTCGCACGGTCCCCTGACAGGGACCGGTCTCCCTGGTTCCGCCATGGATGGCGGGATGTGTCCCAGCAAGGAGGTCTCATGCCTATCGAGTTTCCCGTACCGCCCCCATCACGGGGCCTGATCCGCAGCTTGGCCAGCGCGGAAAGCAATCTCAACCGCTCCATTCAGAGGCTGGCGAGCGGCCTGCGCATCAACTCCGCGGCGGATGACCCCGCCGGCGCTTCCATCGCGACACGGATGCGGGGGCGGGTCGTGAGCATCGACCGCGCCTCCCAGAACGTCGGCGAGGCGGCTTCGTTGCTCGCTACGGCTGACGGTGCCATGGAATCGACGTCGGAAGTTCTCATCCGGATGCGCGAGCTGACGGTCGCGGCAGCCAGCGACACGATGTCCTCATCCGATCGCACGGCCGTCAAGACTGAGCTCGACCTGCTGTCGGCCGAGCTGGATCGCATCGGCAACCAGACCAGCTACAACGGCAAGGTCCTGCTCGACGGCAGCGCATCGTTCACGTTCCAGATAGGTGCCGATGCCTCGGCCACCACCAGCGTGGCCCTTGACGACGTGAGAGCGGCAAGCCTCGACGTCAAACCGGGCGATCTCGTCGTGAGCACGGCAGCCAACGCATCAACCACGCTCGGCAAGATTGACGCGGCCATCGATGAGCTCGCGACCACGCGCAGCAAGGTCGGCGCGCGCATCAACCGACTCGCGTTCACGGCATCCGCCCTGAGTGTCGAATCGGAAAACCTCAATGCGTCGGTCTCGCGCATTCGCGATGCTGACCAAGCCCAGGAGAGCACCCGTATGCTGCAGGCCAAACTGCTTCAGGAATCGGCCCGCGCCATGATGGCGCAGGTCAATTCCGGAAACGACAGCCTGCTGCGTATGATCCGGGGAAGCTAGCCTCCCCGGCTTGACAGGCCACGCGGTCCACCCCAGAATTGACGTTCTGGACGGCCGCGTGGCCGTTCTGCTCCAGGGGAGATGCTGGAGTGGTTGAACAGGCAGTCCTGGAAAGACTGTAGGCGGCCAAAAGTCGTCTCCGGGGTTCGAATCCCCGTCTCCCCGCTCCCTCTGACGTCGAGGCTCGTCATGTCCGCAACCGCGACCTTGAATCCCGCCATCGCGCAGCAGCGCGCCGCCATCGCCGAGGCTGCCGTTTGCCTGCACGACAAGGGTGTCGGTACGCCCCGAGTCGCCATGATTCTGGGCTCTGGCCTCGGGCCGCTTGCCGATGAGGTCGAGAACCCCATCGTGATCCCTTATGGCGAGATTCCGGGCTTCCCCGTCTCTACGGCCCCCGGCCACGCCGGACGCCTTGTCGCGGGACGCCTGCAGGGTCAGGACGTCCTGATGATGCAGGGTCGATTCCATACCTACGAGGGCTACAGCCAGCAGCAGGTCGCCTTCCCCGTCCGCGTGTTCGCGGCGCTCGGGGTCAAGGAACTGATCGTGACGTGCGCGACGGGCGGCCTCAACCGGGCGTTCTCGGCCGGCGACATCATGGTGATCACGGACCACCTCAACCTTACGGGCGGCAACCCGCTGATTGGCCCCAATGACCCGGATATCGGCCCCCGCTTCCCCGTGATGTTCGAGGCCTACGAGCCGATGCTGCGCGCCAAGGCGGTCATGGCGGCACTGTCGCTGGGCTTCTCGCTTCAGGAAGGCGTTTATGCCGGCATCACCGGACCTGCCTACTTCACGCGCGCAGAGCTTCGCTACCTGCAAACCATCGGGGCCGACGCCATCGGCATGTCGACGGTGGCCGAGGTCATCACGGCCGTCCATGCGGGTCTGCGTGTGCTGGGCCTTGGCCTGATCAGCGACATGGCCCTGCCCGATGCCCAGCACCACGCCACCGAGCAACAGGTCCTCGACACGGTTGCAGACACGGCCGACCGCATGAAGCAACTGGTCCGGGCGCTCCTGTCCAGCCTGGACTGACCCCCTTCGCGCCTTGACGCCCGCGCCCCGCGGGTCGTACCATCGACTCCCCGGCACCATAGCTCAGCCCGGTAGAGCAAGCGGTTCATACCCGCTGTGTCACTGGTTCAAATCCAGTTGGTGCCACTAGGATGCCTCCCGCAAGCGACCTTCCCCAAGCGCTCAAGCATGCGGTGTCACATCCCGGTTGGCCGGGATGTGATGCGCCTCTTCTTGTCGCCGTCAGCGGAGGCCCCGACTCCTCGGCCCTTCTGCTGGCCCTGCTGCGCTTGACGGAACACCCGCTGCACGTCGCGCATGTCGACCATGGCATGCGGCCGGACGCGGCCGGGGACGCCGCGTGGGTTGCCGAGTTCGCGGCGTCGCTGAACCTGCCCTGCTCGATCATCCGCCTGCCGTCGCCGCCCCGGCAGGAAACCGAGGCGCGTACCGAACGCCATCAAGCGCTGGCGACCCTCGCCCGACGGCTGGGCGTCCCGGCCATCGCCCTTGGCCACCATGCAGACGATCAGGCGGAAACCCTGCTGTTGCGAATGCTGCGGGGCACGACCCCCGACGGCCTTGCCGGCATGACGACCGTATCTGCCGGCATGGGGGGCGCCACCCTGCTAAGGCCACTGCTCGGCTGCACCCGGACCTCGATTGCCGTGTGGCTGGACACCCAGTCCATGCCCTCACCCCCACGCAAGGACCCGACCAACGAAGATCCCGACCACACACCCCGCAACCGCCTGCGACTGGAATTGGCCACCGGACTCGAACGCATCCAACCCCGGTGGGTCGAAGCACTGTGTCGCCTGGCGGAACGCCTCGGTGACGACCGCGAGGCCCTCGAACGCCTGGCCGGCGAGGCCTTGGCAACCTTGCGAGGTCCCGACAGGGACGACCTTGACCTGAAGGGCCTGATGACACTGCCCCGCGCCATCCGGCGCCGGGCGCTGGCACTCGGCTTCCCCACGCTCGAGACGCTTGCACAGGAACGGATCCTCGCCTGGCTGGACGATGGCCACGGTGGTCACCTGCATCTCCGGCAGCACGTGGCGTGGGTCCGGGACGGCCGCGTTGCCGTCCTGCCACCAATGGCCGAAACCCTTGCATCATGCCGCCTTTGCTTGACGCCCCCACCGCCCCGGCCTAGCATGCCCGAGGGGCAATCCCCGCCCGATCTTCGGGTCTCCTGAGGCTTTGACGTGAACCGGTTCTGGAAGAACAGCGGCATATCCATCCTGCTGGTGCTGCTCGCATTCGTGTTCGTGGGCAGCCTGATGCGCTCGGGACACGTCGTGGAAGACGTCAGCTACACGCGCTTCCTCGACATGGTCGACAAGGGCTCCTTGAAATCTGTCACCATTGACAACCTTTCGGGCACGATCGTCGCGACCCCCCGCGAGACGACGCCGGGTACCCGGCCGACGCAGGTCCGCACGGTGGCCCCCGATGACCCCAGCCTGATTGCAACCCTCAAGGAAGCCCGCATCGAAATTTCGGGCAAGCGCCCGGACCAGACCAGTTGGTGGGTTTCCTTGCTCAGCACGGTTCTGGTGCCGATCCTGATCATCGTCGGCCTCTGGATCTTCATGCTGCGCCAAGCGCAGAGCGGGTCGAACCAAGCCATGAGCTTCGGCAAGAGTCGGGCCAAGATGATGCTCGACAACAAGCCCAAGGTGACCTTCGCCGACGTGGCCGGCATCGAAGAAGCCAAGACCGAGCTGCAGGAGATTGTCGAGTTCCTGAAGACGCCCGAGAAGTTCCAGGCGCTCGGAGCACGAATCCCGCGCGGCGTCTTGCTTGTGGGTGCGCCCGGTACGGGCAAGACCTTGCTGGCCAAGGCGATTGCGGGCGAGGCGGGCGTACCGTTCTTCAGCATCTCGGGTTCGGATTTCGTGGAAATGTTCGTAGGCGTGGGCGCGAGCCGCGTCCGTGACCTGTTCGAACAGGCCAAGAAGCACGCCCCCTGCATCGTGTTCGTCGACGAGATCGACGCCGTGGGCCGGCAGCGCGGCGCGGGCCTGGGGGGCGGTCACGACGAGCGCGAACAGACGCTCAACCAGTTGCTGGTCGAGATGGATGGCTTCGAGCCCAACGTCAGTGTCATCGTCATCGCCGCAACGAACAGGCCCGACATCCTGGACGCTGCCCTGATGCGGCCGGGCCGCTTCGATCGCCAGGTGGTCGTCGACCAACCCGACGTGCGCGGCCGCAAGGCGATCCTCGAGGTCCACATCAAGAACAAGCCGCTCGCCGAGGGCATCGACCTCGAAGTGCTCGCCAAGCGGACGCCTGGCTTCACCGGGGCCGACCTGCAGAACATGGCGAACGAGGCGGCCCTGCTGGCAGCCCGTCAGAACCGCAAGGAAATCGTGATGGATGACTTCGAGCATGCCATCGACAAGGTCATTGCCGGCCCCGAGCGCCGCAGTCGCATCATTGGCGACCGCGAGAAGGAAATCATCGCCTACCACGAAGTCGGCCACGCCCTGGTCGCCCACGAACTGCCCCATGCCGACCCGGTCCACAAAGTCACGATCGTGTCCCGGGGCATGGCGCTGGGCCTGACGATGACGCTGCCCGAAGAGGACCGTGTCCTGACCAGCCGCAGCGAACTGCTCGACCGCATCACGATGATGTTCGGCGGCCAGGTTGCCGAGGACATCGTCTTCGACGAGATCACCACGGGTGCCAGCAACGATCTCGAGCGCGCCACGGCCCTTGCACGCCGGATGGTGACGGAGTGGGGGATGTCGGAAGCCATCGGTCCCCTGACCTTCGGCCGCCGCACGGAGCACGTCTTTCTGGGCCGCGACCTTGGCGAGGACCGCAACTTCAGCGAGGATGTGGCCGCGCTCATCGACCGCGAGGTCCGGCACATCGTCGAAAGTTGCCACAAGCGGGCGCGAGAGATCCTGACCGAGCACCGGACCACACTGGAGCGCGTGGCTCAGGAACTCATCCGACGCGAGACTCTGGATGCCGAGGAGTTCAAGGCGCTCGTCGACGGTGGCCTGCCACCCGCCGCTGCGGCCGATCCGGTGCCGACACCAGCCTGAAACCGTCGGCTCGGACCGAACAAGTCGACAAGGCCGCCCGCGTCCCGTACGCAGGCGGCCTTGTCCTTCGTTGGCGCCGTTCTTCAGGTGCGCTGCCGCACGGCCTCGAACAACAGGATGCCCCCGGCCACGGAAGCATTGAGCGAGGGTGTCTTGCCCGGCATGGGCAGGCGCACGACGTGGTCGCAGGTCTCGAGCAGATTGCGGGACAGACCACGCCCCTCACTCCCGACAAGCAGGGCGATCGGTCCCTTCATGTCGACCTGCCAAGGCAACTCTTCCCCGGCACCGTCAGCGGCGACCACCCAAAAGCCGGCAGCTTGCAGATCCCGGATCGCCTGCGCGAGGTTGACGACCCGCGCCACCGGCACGAGATCCAGCGCACCGGCAGCAGCCTTGGCGACTGCCCCTGTCAGGCCCACGGCACGACGCTGCGGAATGACCACGCCCTGGGCGCCGGCTGCCTCTGCAGAGCGAATCAGCGCACCCAGGTTCCCCGGGTCCTCGATGCCTTCCAAGAGCAGCAGCAGAGGCCTCTCGGCCGCCCGCGCCACCTCGAGAACCTTGGCGAAGGTCTGGTAAGCCACGGGCGCGAGCGAGGCCACGACCCCCTGGTGGGGACCCGCGACCAGGTTGTCCAGGCGCTGGCGCTCGACCTCGACAACCGCCACGCCCGCTTCGCGGGCCTGCATGCGGATTGCCGTCGCGAACTTCGCGTCCTCGAGGCTGCGCTGCAGCCAGACCTTGTTGACAGGGCGACCGCTGCGGACGGCAGCCATCACGGCGTGACGTCCCCAGACCATCTCGCTCTCGGGCTCGGGGCGATCCTCTTCCTCACCTTCGGGACGTGCTCCGATTCTGGGAGCGCGGCCACGCGGCGCGGTCTCGGCCACCTCGCGGCGGCGACCAGGACGCGGTGCACGCTCCTCGCCGGAGGCAACAGGACGCGCAGGACCCTTGCCTTGGCCAGGACGGGTCCGACCGGGCCTCGGGCCATCCGGACGATTGCCCTCCGGACGGCCGCCACCCTCCGGCTTGCCGAAACGCCCCTCCTTGCCTGCAGGAGACGCACCCCGACCGGTCTTGCGCCCCCCGGGCGCATCGGGGACATCCATGCCCATCTTGCGAGCCATCGAGGCGGAAACGGGACCGAGTTTGCGCCCGCGTCCGGGTCCGCCCGACGCGGGGGGGCGGCCCTTAGGACCTGGCTTCTTGCCTGGCGGCATCGTCGTCCTCCTCGGGACCATCCTGGCTGGGGGGTGGCAGGTCCACCATCTCCTCCGCACGGGCCAGGACCCACGCGAGTCGCTCGTGGCGTCCCAGAAGCCAAAGATAACCTATCCAGGCCTCGAATGCCGTGGCCCAGCGGTATGTACCGGGATCAGCCGACCGCGTGACGAGGCGTTTCAAGGCGCGGGCACGCCGCACGACCTCGCGCTCGTCCGCCACCAGGTCGGGTTCGAGGGCACGCAACACGCAGGACTGGGCGACGGCACGGACCCGACGCACCGTCTCGCGATGCCGGGCATCGCCCTGAAGTGGCCTCGCGAGCCCGCGCCTGCGGACCTCCAGTTCGTGCACCGCATCGCCGAGGTAAGCAAGATCCCGGGGATGGATCTCGGCCAGCAAGCGCGCCGGGTGGCCAGCCTGCGCCTCCAGGAGGGCCTCGGGTCCCGGGACCTCAGGCAAGCGGCACACCTTCTGGGGCCCAGACCCACGCCCAAGCCTGCGCCTCGGCATGCGTCACCTCGACAGAACCGTCCTTGCGGTCGGCCAGCACGAAGCCCGCGCCGGTCAGGTGGCCACGCATCGCGTCAGCCCGGGCAAAGTCCCGAGCGATGCGCGCAGCCCGACGGGCCTCGAGCCAATGTGCCAATTGCGCTTCCGGCTGGTCTGCGGCAGCCAGGCCGTGGTCCGGTACGTCACGCAACCGGGCAGCCGCCTCGGCAGCAACGACCGGCCAGTCGCCCCCCCCCGCATCGCCCGCCGCCAGATCGAGGCCGAGCACGGCCGCGAGGCGACGCACCTCGGCCACGGCGTGTCCGGCCGCCTCGGCATCGGCATCCTCGAGTCCGGCGATCTCGGCCCGGGCATCCCACAAGGCCGCGAGGGCGCGCGGCGTATTGAAGTCCTCGTCCATGGCCTCGGCAAAGGCACGCGCGACCTTGGCGCCCAACGCCTCGACGAGAGGCGTGCTGGGCGCAAGAGCTGCCTCGCGGGCCGCCAGCGAGCGACGCAGGCGCACCAAGGCACGCGTGGCGCCTTCGAGGGCCTCCTCTGTGAAGGACAGGTCCTGCCGATAGTGTGTCTGCAACAGGAAGTAGCGCACGGCCATCGGATCGTGGACCTCGAGCAGTTCCCGGACCGTCCGGAAGTTCCCGAGGCTCTTGGACATCTTCTCGGCATCGATGTTGACGAACCCGTTGTGGAGCCAGCAGGTCACGAAAGGTGCGTCGTGCAGGGCTTCGGACTGGGCGACCTCGTTCTCATGGTGGGGAAACAGCAGATCGATGCCGCCCACGTGCAGGTCGAGTGTCTTGCCCAGCAACTCCGCGGCCATCGCGGAGCATTCGAGATGCCAACCGGGCCGCCCCTCGCCCCAGGGGCTGGTCCACGAAGGTTCGCCCGGCTTGGCCGCCTTCCAGAGGGCAAAGTCCGCCGGCCCACGCTTGTTGGGATCCGGCTCGTCGAGACGGGTCCGCTGGCCCAGATCCTCGGCGGAACGGCCCGATAGACGGCCATAGTCCGGAAAACTGGCGACGTCGAAATAGACGCTGCCGTCCGGCACTGCGTAGGCGTGGCCCTTGGCCATCAGACCCTCGATGAAGCGAAGCATGGCCGCGACATACTCGGTGGCGCGGGGGTAATCCGTGGCCCTCAGGATACCCAGGCGGTCCATGTCGGCGAAGTAGGCCGCTTCCCAGCGACGCGTCAGCTCCGCCGGCTCCTCGCCCCGCTCGGCGGCCCGAAGGATGATCTTGTCATCGATGTCGGTGAAGTTCTGGACATGCCGGACCTCGTAGCCGACGTGCTCGAGATAACGCCGGACGATGTCCCACGCGACATAAGCACGGGCATGGCCCAAGTGGCACGCGTCGTAGACCGTGACCCCGCAGGCGTACATCGTGACCTCTGGCGGATTCGCGGGGGCGAACGGCTCCAGCCGCCGGGTCAGGTCGTTATGGACCCTCAACATCCCACAAGTTTAGCAGAGAGCGACCCGACACCCCTTGTCCGGGCTCTCCCGGGGGACACCATGACCCCGCCCCCCAGAGGCCGAGGAGAGAACCATGCGCGTCCGAGACCTGATGAATCCCCACGTCCACGCCTGTGATCCCGAGACCACGGTGCAGGAGGTGGCCAAGCTGATAAAACGTGAGGATGTCGGCCTGATACCGATCCTTGAGGGTGGACGCATCATGGCCGTCGTCACCGATCGGGACCTGGCACTTGAAGCCGTCACGGCCGACGCCCTGCACCTGCCCATCCGGAACCTCGTGCATCACGGGCCGGTCTGCGTGGACCCGGATGCCTCGCTCGACGAAGCGGCCGACCAGATGATCCGTCACCGGGTCCGCCGCCTGTGCGTCAGCAGTTAACCCGCAAACGGCACGCTTCAGGGCACCGTCAATCTTGACGACCTCGCGAGCCTGCCCGATCCGTCACTGGCTGCCCGTGTCCTGTGCGAGTTGCACCCCCGCCTGCGGAAAACGCCTGAACCGCAACCTGCGGCCGCGTCAGAGGGTGAAGGTCTGGACGTGCTGGCGTTCCGCCTCACCCTCGACGCGGATCCTGACTTCGAAGTGCTCGGCGATGCCGCTGTGGCGGATCTTGTGCTTGAGCAGGTTGTCGACCTGGAAGATGCCTGCGCTGTTGTTCATCGTGACCTCGACTCGGACGGGCCGAGTCTCGCCCTTGGAGATGGCCACCTTGTCGATGGCGGCGGCCGAGAGCGAGTGGATGCTCACCCGGCCGCCCTTGATGATGGCGCGGGAACGCCACTTCGACATGTCGAGGGCATCAGCGACCTTGACGACGCCGGCCTCGACCGTGAGGCAACGCTGCATCGAGTTGTGCCCGATCATCGCGTGCAGGGTCTCATGCACGATCGTGACGGCCTCGACCGGGCTGTATATCCCCTCGACGAGGCGCGGCAGGGCCTGATGTACGAGGAAAAGGGAGTGCGACTCGTGGCTGTCACGATGCACGGTCATACCCACGTCGTGCAACAGGCCGGCCAGGACGACGACGACCTCGGCATCCGCGAAGGTCAGGCCCTGCGCGGCGACGACACCGGGAACCACGCCGGCCTCACCCAGCAGGCGCAATATCTTGAGGCCGTTGTGGGCGACGATTTTCACGTGGGTAGGGCCGTGATCATTGACGCCTGCCCGCTGTGAGTTGACGACAGCCACCTGCCACATACGGGGCAGGACGGCAGCATCCTCGATGCGCTCCAGGATGGAAGTAAGCCGAGGATTGTCGGAAACAGGAAGGATCATGCCCCTTCCTCATACCCCAGCCCGGGGACGGTGCGCACCGGTCAAGGTTACCGGGAGGCTTGGAAATCCAGCAGTTGCCCGGTGACCGGGTCGACAGACCACGTCGCGGCAAGCCTGCCGGCGGTCGCCACCGTAAGCAGGGCATGACCCTCCGAGACCCGCCAGGACCATGTCGCCGGCTGCGCCCCCGGCACCCCCCGGGCCACCATATCGGTCGCCAGTTGCGCGGAGTCAAGCAAGCCCCGAGCCGAAAGCTCGGGAGCCGGTTGTCCCCGATCCTGCCAGACCTTGAAGTGGTGCTTGCCCATCCGGACTTCACATGTGCGGATGGTCGGGCCCGCATCCATGTAGGTGTAGACCCACCCCCCCTTGTCTCCCGAGCGCCCACGGACCAGGTCCCTGCCCTCGATGCCGACCAGGATGGCCCTGGGTGACCATGCGGCAACCCGGCGCGTGGCAATCGGCATGGTTTCGGCCAGCGATCCCGTCCCGCCTTCGGACCGCAAGCTGCGCTCCATCCACCAGCCCCCGGCCCAGACGGCAACCGAGATACCGCCCAGAAGCCACAACGTGCGCTCGTCCAAGGCCAGCCCCCCGACTGTTCATCCTAACAGGATGCATGGGGCCTTCCGACGGTTAGTTCGAAACGGGCGGATGCTAGCGTGAGAGCGTCACAGGTCCGGGAAAATCCCGGATCCTGCAGCGACCCACGTCCTGACGTCGAATCCCCGTGGCCGAGCAGCGGCACTGCCGCCGTTCACCTGCCCTGACGCCGCCGACCCATGCGCGACATCGCGTTCCCCGCCCTGAACCAGGGTCGGAGCCTCACGTCCGGTTGGTTGTCCGAGAGGAGACTTCATGGCGCGTTTGAACCTGGCGACACGCTGTATGCTCGGTGGCCTCATGGCCGCCACCGTCTTCGGTTGTGCTTCATCCCCGACCCAACAGCCCCCGACCGGACAACCGGCCGCCGGACAGGTTACCGTCCCGGTGGCCTCGGAGCTGGGCGGTGGCGGCAACCCCACCCGTCCCTCGTCGGGCGGCGCCGTGGCGCCCGCGGTCCCCGTCCCCGGGCTGTCGATTGGCGCGGCACCCACGGTGTTGCCTTTCGTCTCGGTCATCGGCGGCGAGAAGCAGCTCTTCGTGTATGACCGCACGATCAGCGACAACCGTGCCCTGGTGGGCGCCGGCATCGGTGTGAACAACCCCGAGGTCTTCAGCAGCGGCAGGGTGGTCTTCGACCGCCAGCAGGGCCGCCGTTCGCAGATCTTCATTTACGACGTGGTGGCCGAGCTGCTCGTCGCGCTGAACGACGTCAACGGCCCGGGGTCGGTCCGCCGTCCGAGCATGAGGTTCGACGGCACGGCCATGACCTTCGTGCTGGAAGGCGAGCGGCGCCAGCTGCCCAAGGCCATGCCGTGGCTCAACGGGGTCGTGGCCGACCTCGCCAAGGTCAACGCCCAGGCCTCCTGCGAGGGCGGCGTCAACTGGATCCGGATCTCCTGCGACGCGCGCTGGGCGGTCTTCACGATGGTGGCAGGCCGGATCTACGTCTATGACCTGTTGAACCCGATGGTCCACGAGCTCACCCAGGCACGCCTGTACGGGCAGATCTCGCACCCCGCGATCAGCTCCGACGGTACGCAGATCGCCTTCGCGGCGAGCGATGGCAACGTGTATCGATATGACCGCATGGCAAACCTGGTCGACCCGATGCCGTTCCTGAACCAGACCTTCACGAACTACGACGTCACCGATCCCAAGTTCGTCTGCTTCGACAACGCCCACATCTACACGGAAATGCTGACCCGCGGCGGCGACATCCTGACCAACCATTTGCCGGATCCCAAGTGTGATTCTGAGGATTGCGGTGAGGACCACGATGATGATCGGGACCGCGGCCACCGCCCGCCCCGTACCCTGGTCCGCCGGGTGACGGAGTACAACTGGATCACCGAGACCCTGGCCACGCTGACGGTGCTCAACAACGTCGCCGCTGAAGGCGACCAGCAGATCAGCGACCTCGAGGACGATGACGACCACGACGGCGGCCGCTAGGTCACGAGCCCGCGGCCAGGCGGGGCTTCCGGACTGCGGTCCGGGGCCCCGCCCCTGCCTTATGGGGCGTCGCGCCGACTGGTGAACTCGAACTCGGGGCGCCGAGTCTGTGCACGCCAATATGGGCCATCCGTGCGGGTCAGCGTGTCCCTCAGACCCGTTACGACGGAGGGCAAGGCCGTGGCCTGCGCCCAATCCCAGAACCACGCCGGCATGAAGGCGAAGTCGGGATCAATGCGTGCGCTGTAGAGCATCACCGAGCGACGCCCCGACCACGGCAGCATCTGCAATCGGCCGTCATAGGTCTTGACCGTACCGGACTCCTTTTGCCAGGAACACACCCGGCGCTCCGCGTCGAGCACGGCCCGGGTCGTCACCCACCGCTGGGGCAGGGGCCAAGGCAACCTGAGCACATAGGTCCCCACGACCTCCCGGGGTGCCTCGGAAACGATGCGCGCCTCGGAGATGCCCGTGTAGATGCGGTCATAGTTCCGGAAGTCCGTTGCGAGCGCCCACGCGTCGCGGGCGCTCGCCGGCAACAGACCGGCAGAGGCCACCATGCGATTGGGCCCGGAGGATTCGTCCCAGCGTGTCAGTACCTCGCCGTCCTCGAGGCGTCGCAGCTCGTCGGCTGTCAGCTCTCTGCCGGCCAGCACCACGGAGGTCGCGGGTGCGGCCATCGCGCGGCCCGGAGAGGACAAGGCAAGCAAGGCAAGAGCGACGCCCGGCAGGACCGGGCCCGCGGCGCGGCCGATGGCCTCCATGACCCTCCGATACCCTTTCGTGACGCTTTGCAACAACTTCCCTCATTCTTGACAAGTTCTTAACCTGCCTGAGGCATAATGAGTCAGACACCGAGAGGATCCGACGCCGTGCGCCAATCCCGTTTCGTCCTCAACCTGCTGCTCGCAGGTGCCGTCCTGGCCTCGGTGTCCGCTTGCGGCACCCAGCCTACGCTGCGGCCCGCATCCCAGTCAGCGGCCCCGATGGCCCGCATGGTCAAAGTGCGCGGCCTGCCCACCGACTACTACAAGGGCACCGAAGGCCTTACGGGCATGCCCTTGGTGCAGGCACTCAACGGTGCCGTCGCCAAGCATACGGACCTGGGTTACGACACCGCCCGCGACCACCTGTTCGCCGACGTCGCCGACACGAACGATGACAACATCGTCGAAGACATCTACACCGGCGAGGCCTTTACCGGCGTCCGTGACCGGGGAACGGCTTCCAAGCACAATCTCAACACCGAACACACGTGGCCACAGAGTTTGGGCGCCAAGGGTGCGGCGAGGTCCGATCTCCATCACCTCCAGTCCTCGGATGCCGGCATCAATGGTAGCCGTGGGTCTTTCGCCTTCGGGACGGTTGCAGGGTCACCCACGTTCCAGTTCCCTGCGATAGACGGCAAGACGTGCATCGGCGAGGATGCCCGTGGAAACACGGTCTGCGAACCGCGCCCGAGTGTCCGGGGCGACATCGCCCGGGGCCTGCTGTACTTCTACGTGGTTTATGGGGGCTACGACTCGACCTCGCTCAAGAACTTCGTCAACGAAGTCCGGACGCTCGTTGCGTGGCACGATATGGATCCCGTGGATGCCGCCGAACGCGAGCGGAACGAAAGGGTCTGGCAGGTACAGGGCAACCGCAACCCGTTCATCGACGAGCCGTCCTTCGTGGCGCGCGCAGCCTTCAACCGGATGGACCTGAGCCGCCCCAGCCGCCCCAGCCGCCCCCGCTGACGGGCGGACCTTGCCGCCCGGGGACGCCACGGGCATCGTGCCCCCGCGAGACGCTCGCGGGAGGTGCCCTTGGATGCGATCGCGATGGCCTGGGCCGCGCTGGGGGCCAGCGGCGCACTGGGCCTTGTTCTGGGCCGCGGGCGCCGGATCGGGCTCGCCACGCGGGACCACGCCCTGCTGCTCGGCCATCTTGTCGCACCAGGGCATCCCGAGGCACCGAGGCACGGCCTGCTGCTCCTGCACCTGCGCGGCTTCCTGCTCACGGCCTTTCTCGCCTGGGTCTGGCGCATGACGGAACTGGCCCCGGGCCCTTTTCTGGGTAGTGCACTCGGCGGCGTCTTGGGTCTCTATCTCGGCTTGCTGCAACGTCCCGCCTTCATGCTGGCGCGCTGGCTCGAACCCGCCGCGACCCGCCCGATGGTCGAGGCCATCAGCCTGCTCGAAGGTCCGGACGGCCTGCTGGAACGAACCTGGCGCATCCCGGCCCAGATGCCGGCGGGCGCCTCCTGCGGCGCCTTCCTGGGACTTGGCGCCACCCCCGGTGTCGTCTCCGTGGCCCTGGTTCTGGGCCTCGCCGGAGCCTACCTGACGCTGACCTCCGCTCGGCCCCGGACAGCACGCCACGGACAGGTACTGTTTCTCCGAGAGGATCCGGAGGAACAAGCCGCGTTGCTCCGCTGGTCTGGCGAAAGTCCCGCCTCGGCGAGCTCCGGGGAGCAGGACGGCTAGGCCTGTTCACGGTGCTACGATGGGGCCATGCTCGGCTTTGGCGCACGGACGCTCTCGGCCCTCGACTGGGACGCGCTCAGGGCCTGTCTCGCCGCGGAGACGGAGGGCGTGGCCGCAGGACGCGAGGCACTGACCGTGACACCGAGCGCGGATGCAGCCGAGGTGGCGTGGCTGCTGGACCTGACGGAAGCCCTGGATGAGGCCCTCGAAGGCGCCCGCGCGGCTACGGGCGACCTGGACGAGCCCGACCTGCTGATTCGCCGGACCGAGCAAGGGGGCAGCCTGTCCGGGCAGGAGCTTCGCCAGATGGCGCGCTGGGCAGGCCTCGCCGAGGCTTGGCAAGCGCGCACGCGCCGCTTTGCCCGCCTTGGCGCCGTCCTCGCCGCACGGTCCTTGTTCTGGCCGGACGTCGCCCGGGTCAGGCAGATCATCGAAGCCGTCATCGCCGAGGACGGAACCCTCGAGGATGGCGCATCCCCGGAACTGGGACCGATGCGCCGCGAAGCCCTCGAGGCAGGCAGAGCCGCCCGCCGCAAGGCCGAGGGGCTGGCCCGCCGCCATGCCGAGGCACTCGGCGAAGACCATGTGCTTCTGCGGCACGAGCGATGGGTCCTGCCCATCCGGGCAGATCGACGTGGCGAGGTGCCCGGGTTGGTGATCGACCGCTCCATGAGCGGCAGGACCCTGCACATCGAACCGCCCGACCTCCTCGAGGCCAACGAGTGGTGGGCGGCTGCCGACGCCGCGGTCAGGCGCGAGGAGGCTCGCATCCTCGAGGCGCTATGCCGCGAAGTGGGACGCTACGGCACGGCGCTGCGCGAGGCGACGACCCTGTTGATCCGGATGGATCTGGCCCAGGCGCGCGTGCGATTGGGCTGGCGCTGGCAAGGACGTCGGCCCGATGTCGGGGACGCGCCAGAGCTGCGGGATGCGCGACACGCCCTGCTCTGGCTTCGGCTCGAGGAAGCGGCGGTCCCCATCGACCTCCACCTGGGCACCGGGGGCCTGCTGATCACGGGACCCAACACCGGCGGCAAGACGGCAGCCCTCAAGACCTTGGGCACGACGGTACTCCTGCACCAGTCCGGCATCCTGCCACCAGTGGGTCCGGGCACGCGACTGCCCCACCTCACGGGCCTGCACGCGGAGATCGGCGACCCGCAATCCCTCGATGGCGACCTGTCGACCTTCAGCGGCCACGTCAAGGCCCTTTCCCGGCTGTTGCCCGACCTGCGGCCCGGCCACCTCGTCCTGCTGGACGAGGTCGGATCGGGTACGGACCCGGAGGAAGGCGCAGCCCTTGCCCGCGCCATTCTGGAGGCCGTGCTCGACTCAGGCGCCTGGGTCGTGGCCACCACGCATCTGGGCCAACTCAAGACCTTGCCCTTCGAGGACAATCGGCTCGGGCTGGCCACGACGCGATTCGACCTGGACCGCATGGAGCCGCGCTACCGGCTCTCCCATGGACAACCCGGAGCCTCGCTCGGCATCGCCGTGGCCGGTCGCCTCGGGCTGCCCGCCCACGTGCTGGGTCGGGCCCGGGCGTTGCATGATGCGCGGCAGGACACCAAGGATCGCCTTGTTGCGGAGCTCGACCGGGCGCGCGCCGAGGCCGAGGACCACGGTCGGGCCCTCGCGGCCTCGCGCCAGAAGGCCGAGGCCCTGCAGACGGAGCTGGAGACGCGACTCGCGGGCTGGCGCCAGGAGGAACGGGACCTCCGGCGCAAGGCGCGTGCCTCGCTCGATACGGAATTGGACGAGGCGAGAAGCCAGGTCCGGGAAGCCATCGCCATCCTGAAGGGCAGGCCTACCGGCGCCCAGATCCAGCAAGCCAAGGAACGCCTCGAGGCCTCGGCACGGGGACGACTCGCCCCACCCCAGCCTCCTCCCGCGGTAACCCCGCTCGAGACCGGCCAGCCCGTCTGGTTGGTCCGCCTCGAGCGCTGGGGCACGGTGGCGCGTGCTCCCGACGAACGCGGCCTGCTTCAGGCGGACGTAGGCGGACTCAAGCTGACGGTTCGCCTGTCCGAGGTCGCCTCGGGTCCGGAGAAGGGAGTGCGCCCCCCTGCAGTCTTGCCCAAGGCGCCTCCGCCATCGCAGCGGAAGCGGACCGGCGGGCCCATCGAGGCGTGGGATCCCCCACACGCTGCCCGAACGGTCGATCTACGCGGCAAACAGGTCCTCGAGGCCCTGCCCGCGCTGGAGCGTTGGCTGGCCGCCGCCTGGCTCGCCGGACACGAGACCGGGGTCGTCATCCACGGCCACGGCACGGGCGCCCTGCTGCAGGCGGTCCGGCAGCACCTCGACGGCCAACCCGGAGTCGCAGGATGGCGCCCGGGCCAGTCCGGAGAGGGAGGTGACGGGGTGACGATCGTCACGTTCTTGTCATGACGCTCATTTGCCACCCAAAGGCGCATGGCTGGCGACTTGACGCCTCCATCAAATCAAAGTTAAATTCATCTTACTTGCTTCTTAAGTGCGCCTTAACGTCTATCTGACATAGTAGTTGCATTGGTGTTTCTTAAGAAACTTTTAGAATACGTCGGAGAGCCCACCGTGCGGCTCACGGCGCCAGGAGAAAACCCCATGAATCACACCTTCCACGGTTACGTCTGGCTCAGCCCTGAGGATGCCTCGCGCCCCGAGCGCGTCACGGCAGCCCGCAGCACCCTCGAGGCCTACTGCGATGCAAACGGCCTCAAGCTGACGGACGTTCACATCGAGACCGGCCACTTCGGGTCGGCGCTCGAACGCCCCATCCTCGGCAGCCTCATCGCCGAACCCAATACCGTTCTCGTGATGCCCAGCCTGAACAGCCTCGGTCGGCGCTTCCACGATGTCGCCACGGTCCTCTCAGAGTTCGCCCATCGCGAAGTGCGCCTCGTGTCCATCGCCGAAGGTGTCGACACGAGCAAGCCGGAAGGCATGCAGCTGATCCGGGTCCTCGTCCGCATTCCCCAGGTGGCGGGCTGGATCAAGCCCATCAAGGCCCCCGCGACCTCCAAGGTCTACGTTCGGGCCCGCGAGGTGCTGCACAACGGCGGCACCTGCCCCTTCGGCTACACCCTCGACGAGAGCACCAACCAGTTCGTCATCAACGAACGGGAAGCCCCCGTGGTCCAACGCATCTTCCGCGAGCGTTCCGCCGGTCGTAGCCTGCGCCAGATCGCCGGCGACCTGAGCCGGGACGGTATAGCGACCAAGCGTGGCGGACGCTGGCAGGCCAACACCGTCAAGACCATCCTCGAGAACATCTTCTACACCGGCGACTACCAGTGCCAGAGCAAGGTCTTCGAGCGTGACCACGAAGCCATCATCGCGAAGGAACTCTTCACCGAGGTCAACAACGGCAAGGCCGTACTACAGGTCATCTGACCCTGCTTGGCGCAATCGCCCGGTCATCCCTTGCAGGATGGCCGGGCGATTGACTTGACACGGTGCCCTAGAGCAAGGGCGTTATAGCCTTGTTGAAGTTGGCCAGGATCTCGTCGTGTTCCTCGCCAGGCGGCCCGATCCACTTCTGGCGAATCACGCCCTTGCGGTCGATGAGGAAGGTCGTCGGAATGCCCCGGATGCCTCCGAAGCCACGCGCGAGGTCCTCGGAACCCACGAGCAGGGGGTAGTTGAACCGGGTACCCTGCCGCTCGACAAACTCCCTCGCAAAGATCGGCACGGCTATCTTGGGCTCGTCATCAAGCGACACACCGAGCACCGTGAAGCCCTTGCCTTTGAGTTCCCGCTGCAGGCGGATCAGATCGGGGATTTCATGCCGACAGGGCGGGCACCACGTCGCCCAGAAGTTCAAGAGGATGACCTTGCCCTTCAGGGAAACCAGGCTGACGCGCTTGGGCGACGCCTTGCCTTCGATGGGAATCACCGTCAAGTCGAAGGCCGGGGCCTGCTTGTCCGCCGACAGGGCGGGTTGGGCAGAGAACACGGGCAGCAGAGCCGCGCCAAGCAGAAGCGGCAACAGGCGCGGCAGCAGACGCGGACACATCGCCATCACGCCGGGTCCAGGATGAACGTGCAGAAGGTCTTGCCCAAGAGAACCTCATCCCCGTCCTTGATGCCCACAGGTTGTCCGGGCAGGAGCCGCGCGCCACGGTTGAGGAAGGTGCCATTCAGCGAGCCCAGGTCTTCCAGGAAGTAGGCTCCCTCCTCCACGAAAAAGCGCGCGTGTTTCCGTGAGATCTTGGCCTCGGGATCGTCCTCCGTCAGGTCGATCTCGGGGAAGGCCCCCCCGTCGGGATCCCACCGACCCACGTGGGTCTCGCCCTTGCGCTCGAGCGAGAAAGCCTGGTTGACACGACCGCCGCGCTTGACGACCAGGCGCCCGGGCGGAGCCATCGAAGCGTTGTCGGTGGACTGGGGCTGTTCGGCAAAAGTCATCTGGGTCGTCCTCCGGGAGCCGTGCGTCGCGACGTTACCATCCTACCCTCCGGACGACGCCGCGCGTCCAGGGTTCCATAACCTACCGATACTCCGACATCTGCACCAGCACGACGGTGATGTTGTCCTCGCCCCCGCGCTGGTTTGCGAGGTTGACGAGCCGCTGGGCGGCGACGACGGGATCGATCGCATCGGTGACAATCTGGTGCAACTCGGGGTCGGTCACATGCCCCGTCAGGCCATCACTGCAAAGCAGCAGCCAGTCACCCGTCCGCAAGGGACGCTGGTACAGGTCGACCTCGACATTGGGGTAGGTCCCCAGCGAGCGGTAGATCAGATTGCGTTGCGGGTGGACCAGAGCCTCCACAGGCGTGATCTGGCCCAGTTCGACCAAGCGTCCGACAAGGCTATGGTCCCGCGATACCTTCTCAATGCCCTGCCGGTTGATCAGGTAGCAGCACGAGTCGCCGACATGGGCGACGTAGACAGTGTGACCGAATACCAAGGCCGTGGTGGCCGTGGTCCCCATGCCCTGCATCGCGGGATTGGCGCGCCCGGTGTCGTAGACCCGGGCGTTGGCGAGCTTGACTGCTTGCTGCAGATGCAGCTTGACCTGGCTGGACGGATCTTCACCGTCTCCGAGCGAGGCCAAGGCATTCTGGACATAGCTCGTGACCTCGTCGACCGTGATAGCCGAGGCAATCTCGCCGGCATTCACGCCCCCCATGCCGTCCGCACAGATGTAAAGCCCGAGACCGCTGCTCTGGCCTTGCGCCGTGAAGGTCAACTCGAACACGCCAAGGGCGTCCTCATTGCCCGTCCGCAGCATCCCCACGTCCGAACAGGTGCCGACCCGCCTGATGGGATTCTGGACCAGCTCGTGAATCTCGGCCCGAAGCTCCGCGCAAGACGAGAAGCGATCGAGCGGGTCTATCGCCACCAGCTTTCGTACGAGTCGTTCGATGTGCGGATGAATCGCGGGCAAGTAATGGCTGACATCGGTGAAGACGAAGCGGTCTTCCTCGTGTTGCCAGATTTCCTCCGGACTGACGGTCGTGAGCAGCTGATGCCAGATCGCCCCCAGCGCAAACAGGTCGGACCGCTCGGTCACACGACCTTCGAGAAAACCGAACTGTTCGGGTGGAGAGTAGCCCGGCGTGGCATCGACCACATTCTGGACCGGCACCATCGTGGCGCGATGGAAGCCCGTCAGGCGCAATTGGCCGCGGTCCGGCGACACCACCAGGTACCGGGGCTGCAAATCGAGGTGAAGGATGCCCGACGCGTGGAGCTGCCCCAATGCGTCACAAATCTGGGCCACCCAGTCGATGGTCTGCTGGACCGGGATGTCCTCGCCACCGGCCAGGAAGTAGGCCAGATCGCGACCCTCGAGTTGCTCGAGCACCAGATAGGCCCGGTCGTCTTCACGAAACAGATCCAGAGCCTTGACCACCGCCGTGGAACGCACGGACCGTAGAATCAGAAATTCGTCCTGGAAGGGATGGCCCGCGGCATCCTCGGCCCACTCGCTGTCTGCCAAGGCTTCAGGGATGGGCCCCGGCTGCACGGCCCCCCGCTCCTTCACGATGACGGGCAGTTCTGTCATCGTGTCGAGCGCCCGGTACAGGTTGGCCTCGTGCTTGCTCTCGAGGAATCGGTCGATGCGGTAGCGCCCCCTCAGGAGCACGTCGGGCCCCAAGGGCTCCGGCACGTTCCGTGGCGGACTCACGCCGCACCTCCCCGCATGAACAGCCACATGAGCAAGGCACCCAGGGCCATCGACACGGGCACCAAGCTGGCCACGAACCAAGGCTGCTGCCAGACCGCGCCGCCGTGCCGGCCATCCAGGCCATCGGCAAGGGAAGGATCGAGGTTGCGCGCCGTAAGGGCCTTGGCGTGGATCTTGTCGTAGGTCGACGTGTGGTGAGCGGCTATGTAGCCCTTGCAGCTGGGGCAGAACTGACGCCCCCGCGAGATGCGGACCCCGCAGTGGGGACAGTTCCGAACGGCCCCTGTCTCGTGGCCGCCAAGCAGGATGAGTTCGGCGAGCAGCTCGTCACATGTCTGGTAGCGACGTTCGAGCTCGGGCTCCAGCATCTTGGTGATGATGCTCTCCAGAGCCTCGCTGACCTCGTTGTTCAGCTGACGCACCGGCGGAAAACTGAAGGGCGCCTCGTTCTGCGGGTCACGATTGGTAAGCAGGTAGTGCATCGTGGCACCCAGCGCATAGATGTCGGTCCGTTGCTCGACCTGACCGCGGTACTGCTCGGGGGGCGCGTAGCCTTGCGTGCCAATCATCGTGCCGCGCGCCTGCGGATTGAAGAATCGAGCGATGCCGAAGTCGACGAGGTAAATCTTGCCGAAGTGGGTGAGTATCAAGTTGGCCGGTTTCATATCCCGGTAGATGATGGGCGGCTTCTGGTGGTGCAGGTAGGACAGCACGTCGCAGCACTGGATCGCCCAGCCAATCACGCTCTTCTCATCGAAGGGGGCCATGCTCTCGTGCATCCGTTGCTCGAGATCCGTGCCCTGGATGTACTCCATCACCAGGTAATGGCGATTGGCCTCAGTGAAGCGGTCGTAGACCTCGGGGATCGCGTTGTGATCGAGGTTGGCCAGCAGATCGGCCTCACGATAGAAATTTTGCGTCGCAATCTCGCGCTGCTCGGGGTCCGTGAAGTGGTCCAGCATCTCCTTGACGATGCAGACCTTGGAACTGAAGCGCGTGTCATTGGCCAGGTAGATGGCACCCATGCCACCCTGACCCACCAGTTGGGTGATGCGGTACCGCTCCTGCAGAAGCGTCGAGGGGGCAAGAAGGGTGCTGGGCGGCGCATACCCCGAGGCCGGTTGCGTCACGGCACCCATGGGCTGGACCGTCACCGCCGCTTTGAGGGGCTTGCCGCAGTCGCAGCAGAACCGGTTTTCCTCGTCGTTCGGCGTATGGCAGGAAGGGCAGTTTATCTGAGGCACGAGCTCTGGCACGGAGGGTCCGGACCTCGGCCATGTACCACGCCGGTCGTCCGTTCAACCCCAAGGCCTTCTCACCGGGCGACGTCTCGACGCGACTTCGGTCCGGATCAACGGCCGAGTTGCGGCTGCTTCCCAAGCATGGCCCTCAGGCCTTGTCCACTTCGACTCCCACGACGTTACGCTCGGCCTTGCTGAACTCGATGCCCACCAACTTGACGGTGATGCCGGGCGCGCGGCACTTGGCTGCGTAGCCTCGCTCCCGGATTTGGGCGAGCGCCTTGCCCTCGGCGGGGCCGTCCACCACCTTGAACTCGAGGATGTAGACCCTGCCGGGCACCCGCAGCACAAGGTCGATACGGCCCTTGCTCGTCGTGTCCTCGGCCCGCAGGTCGAGGGCGAGCGCCGCGAGGTGACTGTAGAAGACGCTGGCGTAGTAGCCCTCGTACTGCGCGATGGCGTTGTTGCGGTACCCATCGTGCGGGATGCTCGAAAACATCCGGCGGATGGTTGCCTCGACGGCGGTCAGGTCCCCGGCAAGCAGTGCCTCGGTCAGCAGAATCGTGACATCACTGGCGACGCCCGGTGCTTGGCCAAGTGCCGGAAGCAGACTCAGGTTCAAGCTGGCCTCGACCTCGCGGTTGGGGTAGCCCAGCGTGTAGACCCAGCTGCCGGTCGCGACCTCACGGATATCGTGGATGGTCAGGTAACCCGTCTGCCACAGCAGGGCCTCGGGCTCGATGTGGTCGACATCAAAGGCCGACATGATCTCGGCGCGGGTTCGCAGCTTGACGAGATCGGGTGAGAAAAACCCCGCCGGGCCAACAGTTCGACAAGAAAAGTCGGGGTCCCCGTCTCGAACCAGTAGGGTCGGAAGACCCGCTGCTCGAGGTAAAGCAAGACGTCAAAAGGGTTGTAGACGGCTTCCCCGCCCCAGTTGTAGCCGTTGTACCAGAGACGCACCGTCTTGAGGTCCACGCCGTCCAGTTCGGGGGCAAATACCGTCTCGAGGTCCCTCTGGGTGTAGCCGCACAGGGCCGACCAGCGGGCATCGAGCGTGATGTCCCGCGCTGGTTCAGGCCCGAGAAGAGGCTCACCTTGCTGAACTTGCTGACACCCGTCAGGAAGACGAACTTGAGGTGGGCGTCCAAGGCCTTCAGGACACCGTACAGACTGCGCAAGGCATCACGCATCTGCCGTGCCAGAGCAGGCTGGGCCAGGTTGTCGAGGATAGGCTTGTCGTACTCGTCGACCAGGACCACCACGCGCTGGCCCATGTGGCCGTGCAGGGCCTGAATCAGATGGGCCAGGCGACGGGGCACGGTGGGCCGCGGCTGGTATCCGGGCAGGCCTGCCTCGATGGTCAGCAACTGGTCTTCGACCATCCCGTGGACGTCCTCCGGCGACTTGCAGAGGCCACGTCCCAAGCTGATCCGAATCACCGGATACTTCACCGACCAGTCCCAGCGGTCCTCGGCCGCGAGGCCCGTGAACAGGTCCCGGCTGCCCGCGAAGAGCTCCTTGAGCGTGTCGAGGAACAGGCTCTTCCCGAAGCGACGCGGGCGGGACGAGAAGAACGTCTTGCCCGTCCGCACCAAGTCCACGGCGAACCCCGTTTTGTCGACGTAGTAATGCCCTTCCTCGCGAATCTCGCGGAAGGTCTGGATGCCGATGGGCCACCGCTGGGGGGTGACCATGGCCCCATCGTGGCGGATAGGAGAGAGGGTGCGCATGCGTTCGGGCTGGCAACCCCGGCGAAGCGCCACAGATGGGCCTTCCGGGCTCTGCCAATCTTACCCGTCGCGGGCCACGGCGGCGTCTCACGAACCGCCAAAGTCCGTCGGCCCCTGAACCGTCCGCGACTTTCAAAACCCCGGCAATCGGCCCTTGAAGTCCCTCACGGCCCTGATTGCAGGCCATTGCGCCCTGGCCGTAGCCCTGAGCCTGGCTCGCCCAGCGGGCAGGGCGGACGGCAGGTTTGTCTCCTTGTCCGGTGCTTCGACGAGCGCACACGCGAAAGCCAACACGCCCACGGCAGGCGAACTTTCTAGCCCGGAAGGTCACCCGCATTGGCATGCTACGCTTGCCAGGGCCGATTTCCACCCCGGGCCCGCATCAAGGATTGAAGATGAGAAGCGCCCTTTCCAAGCTCGCATGGGCGTCCATGATCTGGGCTTGCCTCACTTTGGTACCGCTCACCGCCGAGGCCATGCAGATCTTCGTCAAGCCCCTGACCGGCCAGGTCCTGACTCTCGACGTCGAGCCATCAGACAGCATCGAGACCATCAAGGGCAAGATCCAGGAAAAAGAGGGCATCCCTCCGGATGAACAGCGTCTGATCTTCGCGGGCAAGACCCTCGAGGATGGTCGAGCGCTCCAAGACTACAACATCCAGAGGGAAAGCACCCTACACCTGGTCATCCGCAAGGTCGAGGCCAGCTTCACGGTGCGCACCTATGCCCCGGCAACCCTTGCCAGCGGCCCCTTCCCCCTCGATGCCGCCGTCCCGCTGATTCGTCTCGAGGCGGAAGCCTCCGGCTCAGGCCCGGACCTACCCGTGACAGCCATGACGATCGTGTTGGCAGCTTCCGCCAGTCCCGGAGACGTGCCGATGCCCGACCCCCTGGTGTCGGTGTACAGAGACGCGGATGGTGACGGCGCGATTGGGCCAGCGGACGCCGTGATTGCGACAACCGTGACGCCCGCGACGGACAGTGGCACGTTCCAGATAGCCTTCGCGGATCTCGTGCTGCCTGCATCAGGCTCCCGCTTGATTCTCGCGGCCCGCGTGGATAAGCCGGCTCCCCTCGCCGCCGTTCCGCTGGCTGGTGCCGTGGGCTTCGTGGCCCTTCTGCCGTTTGCGATCCGGCGCCGGAAGTGGCAGGTAGCGACCTTGTTCCTGATGTCGGGAACCGCCCTGCTCGGCATGTCCGCCTGCTATTACGTGCCACTGGGTGATCTCCGTGCCGTCACGCTGCCGACGAGCAGCCCGCTCACGGCACATGCGACGCAACCCGAAGCTTCACACCCACCGACCCTGCCCGCCCCCGTCCCGACGCAGGCTCCCGAGGACGTCCTGCAACCCAAGGCGCTGCGCATCGACCTCACGGGCAGCCTGACGTCGATTGAGGCGACGGGATCATTCACCGGACTGCCGTTGCAAGGTGTTCCCGTCAGCTTGACCGGGGTGCTCTGAACCGGAGATCCCCGGCTCCGGTGAGCGTCCGGTGAGCAGGTCTTCGGATGACCCTTTCGTGAGGCAGGTGGTCGGGGGACCGCCTGGCACGACAAGGAGGAGTCCAAGATGAAGATCGGCCAGTTCACCCAGAACATCTCGTCCCGCATCCAGGCCGGCAAGAAGGACGGCAGCCTGTCTCTCGACGAGGCCAAGGGCCTGCGAACCGACCTCCAGGGGATTCGTGGCAACACCGCGGTAGACCGTCTGGACGGGGGCAGCTTCACGAAGGTCGAGAAGTTGCAGTCCCGCATGAGCCTGGATGACCTGTCCGGCGAGGTCCGCAAGGCCCGGCGCGGCTAAGGTCCACGCTTCCGTTGCACGGGGGCGCCTTCCGCAAGGGGGGCGCCCTGCGCCGCAGGGAGCCGGCCAGAGACACACCCGGGGAGCGTGCGGGCGACTAGCCTTCGTCGTCCCGGCTGGCCACCTTGTCCCCGATGTCCGTCGCGCTCTGGAGCTTGCCGGACGCACCGGACACGAAATCATCCACCTTGTTCACACTGCCAAGGGCGTCATCCGCGGAACCCGCGAGGCCGCCGGCCTGTCGGAACCCATCATCGGCCGCCCCGAGGATCTTGTGGCCGACCGTCGCGACATCGGAGACGGCATCCAGGGTCTTGGCAGACTTGGTCGCTGCGCCCCCGCCGCCAGTCCCCACCACGGAAACGACATCGAGCGTCAGTCGCCCCAGGGCCTCGGCATACCGGCCCTGTTGCCACGACTCGCTGTAGTTCGAAATCAAGCCCTTGCCGACAGCCTGGAAGAACGCTCCGTCGTCCTTGATCGCCTGGTCCGGGTCCAGGGCGTAGGCGACAGCCGCACGGACATCACCGCCTGCCTGGCGAGCCCGGAAGACCTCTTGGGCAAGGCGGACCGGGTTGCCTGGAACCGGCAGGTGCGCAGCCAGATCCACCAGGCCCAGGGCCGTCTTTCTCGGCGTCGTCGCCGCGGCGACCAGACCGCCGACGTTGCTGCCGACGCCCTTGATGACCCCCTGGCTGAACTCGTTGAGCATCGCGAAGTTCCTGACCTGATGATCGACCACCCTGCGGGCAACGCCGCCGACAACCGGCAAGGTACCCGCCAACTGCACGGCACGTGCACCGGCATCCTTCACGAACTTTTCCTGGGCAGCCAGGAAGCCATTGCCGGTCCGGCCGACCTGATCCAGAAGGTTGAGGACGGTCTTCTGGACAGGGTTGTGACGCTCGGGCGCAACGTCCCTCATCCGGGCTTGCTGCTGGTCCTTGCGGACCTGCGCGTGCGAGGCCAATGCCGACGCTCGGACGGCGCTTCCCTTCGCAACGACCTCGGAAACCGTCTTCGTTGCCTTGTCCACGACAGGCTTGGCAGCCTTCGAGGTCTGCTTCCAGAGCCAACGCGCCTCATTAAGCAAGTTGATGCCCATCAATCCTCCCCGACAGCCACGGCCAACCACCTGCCCAATACCAATTCGGCTTCCTGTTCCCTGCCCTGGCGGGCCAGGGCACCTGCCCTGAGCAGGAAACCATCAGCGGCCTCCGGCGCCTCCATCAGCATCAAATCAGCGTGTCGCAGGCTCTCGACGGCGTCACCGCGGCGATGGGCAATCAGCGCCAGCAGGCGATGCGCCTCCAAGTGATGGGGATCGAGGGCCGTCGCAAGGCGCAGGCTGGCTTCCGAGGCCTCGATCTGTCCCGCATTCCAGGCGAGGGTAGCCAAGCAAACCCAGGGATCCGGCCAATCGGGTTGAATCTCAGCGGCGCGTTCGTGCGCCTTCATGACGGCGGGCCAGTCACCTGCAGCGGCCTCGACCTGCCCCAGATGGAGCCAAGCCTTCGCATCGGTCGGATCATCCCGGAGGATGAACGCAAGCTCTGCCCGGGCCTCGGAGAGTTGGCCTTCCTCGAGCAGCAACAGCGCCAGCTGCTGCCGCGCAGACCCATTCGCCGGCTCGAGCGCCAGGGCTTCGGACAAGGCCTCGCGCGCACCTTGCCGATCGCCCGCTTCCCAGCGCGCCTGACCCAGCGCGGACCACGCCAGCGAAGCCCCGGGCTCGCAAGCCACGGCCTTCTCCAGAGCCTCGACCGCCTCGCCTGCGCGCCCGCGTTCGAGCGCCAGCAAGCCCCTCAAGTACCAGCCACGTGCCGATGCCCCGTCTCGCTCGAGGACCCTGCCATACAAGGCGTCCGCTTCCTCCGGGCGACCGCTCTCCTGCAGCGTCAGAGCACAGGCGAGGCCCAGCCCGGTCGAGGCGTAATCGACATCCCTACCGTCGACCCAGAAGGCCAGTGCCCGCTCCAGGTCCCCTTCCCGCAGCAGTTGCCAGGCATCCTCAACCGTCACAGGGTCGGGCCACGACGCCATCTCCACGGCGGGACCCTCGGACTGCCGAAGGGAATCGCCTCCCCTCAGCGCCCGCCAGTCATCGCCCATCTCCCCAAGGTTCAAGGCCCACCCCGCAGCCGGAGACCCCGGCACGGCATGCATACCCGCAACTGCGGCCCTACCTCCGGGCGCGCGTTCCCTAAAGGCCACGCACCTCGGACGTGTAGCCCTTGAGCGTGCAGTCGGCGACATCGACCCCGGAAGGCACGTTGATCGGGAACAGGGCGCCGACGTGCGGCGCGTCCTTGCGGTCCACGGGGCTGGCCTTGCTCACGGACAAGGCGAAGTAACCGTTGTCGAGCAGGTTCCATTGGTCGATCTTGTAACCCGCACGTTCGGTGGTGGCACCGATCGAGGTGTCCTCGAGCGGCGGGGCCGCCTGGACCACGAGGTTGGCCTGCACCTGCGTCGGATTGAGCGCCGTCAGGTCACGTCCGAAGAGCGAGAACGGAATCGTCAGTTCGAGCACGTCCTGGGGAACGCCGGGCGCGGTACCCCGCGAACTCGTGACGCGCCAATCCTGGTTCTCGATAAGGGGGGGGCGCGCCGCGATGACGGGCAGCACGACCCGGGCATTGGTGTCGGGATCGTAGGTTTGCTCCCAATGTTCGAGCCGCCTGCCGCCTGCCGTCGTGTAGACGAAGGCGTTGGTCCACGAATTGGGCTCGAGCGCCTGCTTGAAGAGCGTGCCCGGTGGCACCGAGAGCGAGGCCATGTCGCTGCCGAGATAGACGGGGAAATCCGCACCGATGATGGGGCGGTCCCGCAGCCAGGGGCCAAAGGTCTTGGGGCCCTGGCCCGCCTGGCCCGAGGCATCCACGACGAAGAAGATGCGCACCCTGGGATCATCCGGGACCTTGCCCTGCATCTGGATACGGAAGATCAGGTTGTTGCGGGAGGCGGGGTTGATTGCCCGGTTGGCACAACCGGCAAGGACGAGTCCCAGCAGGGCCGCGATCTGCCATGCGGGCAGCCGGTGCGTGAACGTGCTCAAGGCAGGATGCCTCCTCCGCCACCAAGGGCCGATCCAAGCGAGCCCAGGCCACCGCCGACGCCGAGCCCCTGGTTCGAGAAACTGAAAATGTCGGTGTTGAATGCCGTCATGCGCAAGCGCACCATGAACGATTCGAATTGGCGGTCGTATTCGAAGGACAGGATGAAATCGTGAAGATCCCGCGAGAGGCCGAACCTGCGGATGCGGTAGGTACGGGCATCAGGGTCGCCAGGCACGGGCACAGCACCGGGAATCGAGGTCACGAGGTCGAACGAACCGCCGGCAAAGAGCTCCCAATGGCTGTCCCACGCCGTCCCGAAGGAGGCCACGAGGTCGTTCGTCAGGCTGGCAAGCTTGCCCTTCTCGGGATCGAAATTGAGCTGGGTCACCAACTGCAGGCCCTCGTTGAGTTGCTCACGTCCCCAGCCTCCGCCGAAGGCCTCGGGCGTCGACCGCAGCGTCAGGCCAAGCGCGGTGTTGCCCCATTTCCCACCCGTGGGTTCGAAGTACTCCATCTCGCGAAAGCGATAGCTGCTCGTCAAGGTCCCCGTGATGCGGGGATCGGGCGTCAGGTTGAGCGTGCTGACGTAGTCACCGTAGCGGCGACGCTGGTAGTCGTAGGAGAGACGATGCGTCCAGTCCATCTTGCCCGTAAGGGCCAGACGCTCCTCGATGTCGAGTTGGCTGAGCTGCGTGAGCGCGAGGGCGTCGAACTGGAATGGCGTGGTGGAGCGGCGGTTTTCGTCCGGGTCATCGGCACCACCCGGCGCAATGCGCTTGTAGGTCAGCGTCTGCCGCAGGGCCTCGCCCACCTGCGAGACCATCACGGCATTGACATTGAGCACGAAGGCCGCGTCCCCCGTGCTGTAGAAGCGCTGGTTGAAGCCCGTCCCACCCATGTCGACCGTGGTACCGGGCCATATGCCGTGTGCCTTGGAACCCAATGACAGTGAAGGATTGAATCGGGCGATGGCGCCCAGGTAGGGCTTGAGGGCTGCGGCCTGCTCGGCCGTACTCCGGGACACCGTGGGGTACTGGTTCCATTCGAAGTAGCGGCCGGCGTCAAGGCCTAGGGTGACGGGCTGGATGTCCGCGAACAGGGGCTTCAGGTTGAGGTCCAGTTCGGGCAGCTTGTCGACGTAGTTCCTGGCCTTGATGTTCTTCGCCTCGAGGCCATTGGGCTGGAACAGCAGCAGCTTGCCCACGCTGACCCGGCTGCTCGCCCAACCCAGGTCCTGGTTCAGATCCAGCTTCTCCTCGAGCTCCTCGACCTCGGTCGGCAAGGTCGATCCGAAGGCGGCTGGTGCGCGCGTCCGACGGTAGCGCTGGCTCCACGAGGCCCGTGCGCCCGTGCCGAACTGCTGATCAATCTGCAGGCTCCCGTCGAGGTTGGTGTTCTCGAGCTTGGCCGGATCCGTCGTGGTGGGCGCGAAGATGCCCGTGGCACCGGGACGCGGGCGCGGCAGATTGGTCTGGGAATTGGTCTGGAATCGCACCGAAGTCCCGTCCCTGGCCCACGATGCATTGGCACCATAAGACGTCGAGACCTGGAACAGCTGTCCCCTCGTGCCCCGCTCGTCGCGGAACTGACGCGACAACCCCCAGTTGATGCCATTGCGCTGGTCGTTGAGTTGAAGTGTATGGGCGGCATGGTCCTGCCTGTAGTCCTTGGTCGCCAGCACCTCCTCGGTCAGGCCGGTGCGCTGCAGGTTGTTGCCCACGACGGCCTGGGCATTGGCAAGCGTGTAGAGATTCCAGTCCTCGAAGGACAGGTCCAGCGTCATCGTGTCCAGCAGCCGCTGCTGGTGACGTATCTTCCACATGCGATCGTCGAAGGGCCGACGGTTGCCCGCATCCAAGCCGTGAATGGCAACCGAGCCCGAAGGCGCAGCGTCGGGCAGCAGCAGGCCGAACGCATCCAGTTGGGTCATCGACCGGCTGCCGTTGGCGATCTGGTGCGTCAAGCCGATGCCGGGCCCCTTCTTCTGCAACATGTGCAGGAAAATCGTGCCGGACTGGCTCTGGTCCAACTGGTAGCCGAAGCCCGTCTTCGCGAAGAGTCCCTCGATCTCGTTCTGGCCGAACTCGGCCCTGCTCTCGCGCTTCTTGAGCGGCAACCAGAACGACGGCAACCAGATGCTGCGCGTGTTGTTGACATTGACCCAGGCGTTCCAGCCGACCACATAGTCGTCAGGTACCAGTTCGATCCGCTCGGCCTGGATGTGATAGTGCGGCGTGATCTCCTGCTGGACTTCCTCGCAGGTGCTGACCACGCCCCGCTTCAGGAAGAAGCGCGCTCGACCTTGGGTTTCCAGCTCGTCCGCCGTGACGTACAGGATCTGGCCGGACTGCGGCGCCGGAACCGTCAGGTACGCGTGGCGGACCGTGGCATCCCGACTGTCGAGGTGGAACGACAGGCCCTTGCCGGTAATGCGCTGGGTCCCCCCCGATGCGGCCTGCAAGAGGGTGAAGGGTCGATCGGTACGCACGACCTTCTTGTCCTGGTCGTATTCAAGCCAATCGGTCTCGAGGCTGATGTCCTGGTACTGCAGGGCCACGTGTCCCTCGGCGCGCCCCATCTTCGCCGCGCGGTCCTGGCGCAGCACGTCGGCCTTGAGACGGACTGTCGACGAACCTGTCGCCGGGGCAGGCAGGGGCTTGGCCTCGAGGGGGATGTCCCCCGTGGCCTCGTCCTCGTCAGGATTCGGCAGGGCCGAACGGCTTGCCGTGGCACCCGGGATGAACGGGGGGGCTGTCGGTTCGGGCCGCGCCGCCGCCGGGGGGCGGATGGATCCGGCTGCCGGCGAGGGCGCAGGGACGCCCGGCCTGACGGGTGGAGGCCCGACCGGCACGGCAACGGGACCTCCGCCGGCAGGCGCCAGCGGTGGAACCGTCGTGGCCTCTGCCCTTGCCGGCAAGGGCAGGGCCAGGCCATGGAGCACAGCCAGCAGGGTCGCCACCTTGCCAAGATTGCCCCTCACCGTCGGTCCACCCGCCACAGGAGGCCCGTGCCCACCACCGCATAGAGGACGTTCTGGCTCCACGCTGCCCAGTGCGGCGGCAGCATGCCCGCGTTGCCCATCGACCGGGATATGGACATCACGACGTAGTAGACAGCCACGAGGGCGATGGTCAGCGAAACACCGATGAAAATGCCCAGGCGCCCGAACCGGAACCCGAGAGGTGCGGCCAGCAGGGCAACCACCACCGCCGCGAGGGGCAGGCTGAACTTGAGGTGATAGTCGACCTCGGCCGACTTCGTGTCGACGCCGGCAGCCTTGAGCGTACGGATCTGCTGGCCCAGTTCGGCCGAGGTCTGCTCCTGCGGGGACAGTTCGCCATTGCGGTAATAAGCCTGGGGATCCTGCCCGACCTCGACGGTCCGGACGGAGAAAGGCGTCTCCTCGACGACGAAGGCGCCATCCGGACCATAGCGATGTTCCACGCCATCCTGCAGATCCCAGCGGGTACCATTCCACGTCCCGTTCCGGGCCGTCAGCACGACACCGTAAGGGCCTTTGCGGTCGATCACGATGGCGTCGTAAAGCATGTTGGTGCGCTCGTCGACCTGGCGGACGTAGAAGGTACGGTCCCCGTCGCCGCGGAAGAAGACGTTGTCCTTGAAGACGGCCTTGGTCTGCTTGAGCATCAGCGTCCGGACCAGGTCCACCACCTGCCTGTTGGACCACGGCACCAATTGGTCATTGCAGACGAAGCCCGCCCCCGCGACAAGAACGGCACCCGCAAGCACCGGCGCGCAAAGGCGCCGGAAACTGACCCCGCAGGCGCGCAGGGCCACGATTTCGAAGTCCCTGCTTAACCGCCCCACCGCAATCAGCGTCGCGAAGAGGTAAGCCACCGGGAACGTGATCACCAGGATGGCCGGCAGGTTGAAGAGCAGCAGGCGCGCGACGACGTCCACGGGCACGCCGCTCTGCACGATCAGCGAGGCGTAGATGTAGAGCAGGTTGATGAGGTTCATCACCAGGAAGCCGCCCACACCTGCGAGGAACGGCCGAATGAGTTCCCGAAGGATGTAGCGGTCGGCGATGGCCGGCATCATCGTCGGTCCACCCGGGACATGAGGACCAGACCCACGACCCCGAAGACCAGGTTCTGCATCCAGGCCGCCAATACCGGATGCAGGTAGCCCGCCTGGCCCATCGCCTGGAAGGTCTGCATGGCCGTGTAGTAAAGGAACACCAAAATGACCGACAAGGCGACGCCGATGTAGGGACCGAGGCGCGAGAAGATCATCCCGAGCGGGGCCGAGATCAGCGCTGCCGCGAAGGTCGCCAGCGGGACGCTGAACTTCATGTGGTAGGCCACCTCGAGCGCGTGGGTGTCCCCGCCCTGCTTCTTGAGCTGGGAGATCTGCTTGTCGAGGTTCGAGGCGTTCAGGCCCGCCGGGTCCAGGTCAGAGCCCAGCATCGGGTTGTCCATCCGGAATTGGATGCGCAGCTTGCGAAACCGGATTTCGTGGTCGACATGTCCGGTGTCACCAAACTTGCGAACCTCGCCGTCCTCGAGCACCCAGACCCCGGTATCCGCAGAGGAGAGCCAGCGCCCCCTGCGGGCGGTAATCAACTGGGGCCAACCGGGCCGCCCCTGGTCCAGAATCAGGATGTCCTGCATCTCGCTGGTCCGCGGGTCGATGGCCTTGACGTAGAAGCTGCGGTTCTCGGTGCCCTTGAAGAACACGTTTGGCCGGATGACCGGCCGCAGCGACGCCTTCATCAACGAGGCCTTGGTCTCCTTGATGCGCTGGTTGCTCCAGGGCACGACGACGTCGTTGAAAACGAAATTGGCCATGGAGACCAGGGCCGCTCCCAGCAAGATCGGGGCCAGGATACGCTTGACCGAGACGCCGCCGCTCCGCAGCGCGATGATCTCGAAGTCCCGGGCCATACGCCCGATGCCCAGGAGGCTCGAGAAGAGGTAGGCCACGGGAAAGGCCAGCACCATCACGCTGGGCAGCGTGTAAAGCAGCAGCATCATCACGGGGCCAGGCGAAGCACCCGCCGTGAAGATCAGGTCCGTGAAGCTCGACAGCGTGAAGCTGAGCATCAGGACGATGAAGCCGAGCACTCCGACGAAGAACGGTCGGAAGAGCTCGGCCATGACGTAGCGATCGAGCGTCCGCATGCGGGGGTCGGACCCGGCCGGGGGTCTGGACCCCATCATATACCTTGGCGCCTGCGGGACCGAATCCGCAGCGGCAGGGGGCGGGGCGGCCCGTGCTAACATGACCCTCCCCATGGAGACCGTTCCCCCGACATCCGAGCTGACGTCCACCGTCCCGGCAGCACCGGTCCCGCAGGGGCGCCGGGGTTGGATCCTTGCCGCGCTCGGGGGGCTCTTGCTGGGCCTCTCGTTCCCTGGCCTCATCGCGCCGGGCACCCCTGCGGCGATCGCGCCGGGCCTCGTCGCGTGGGTCGCCCTCGTGCCGCTGCTCGCGGTGCTGGGCGGCGAGTCCGGCTGGCGGGCCGACCTCAAGGCGGGCCTGGCCTTCGGGGTGGCTTTCCAGGCCGTCCTGAACCATTGGCTGCTCGCCATGCACCCCCTCACGTGGCTGGGCATCCCGTATGACCTGTCCCTGTTCGTGGTCGGCGTCTGCCTCGTGGGCGTCGCCGCCATCATCGGCTTCGGGTCGGCCGTCTTCGGCGTGCTCTACGGTCATCTCGTCCGACGCTGGCGCGCCGGTGGGCTGCCCACCGGGGGCATCCCCCTTCTTGCCGCCTGCGCCTGGATGGTCTTCGAGTGGCTGCAGGCGCAGGGCGATCTCGCCTATCCGTGGGGTCCCCTCGCCCTGACGCAGGTCGAGACGCCCCAGGTCCTGCAAGCCATCTCGCTCGTCGGGCCCTATCCCCTCGGGGGCCTGATCGCCTTTGCCGCCGCAGCCATCGTCGAGCGCTGGCGGTCCAATCATGCCGTCGTCAAGGTCGTCCCCTGGCTGTTTCTGGCCTGGATCGGCATCGGCCATCTCAGCCGCCCCGCCGAGACCACGGAAGGTGCCGTCACGGCTGCCGTGATCCAGGGAAACTTCCCTTCCGACCAGAAGTGGGATCCTGCCCGCCTCGACAAGATGGTCGACCGATACGTGGCACTGTCGCGTTCGGCCGGTACCCGAGTGGTCGTCTGGCCCGAATCGGCCCTCCCTATCCTCTGGAATGCCCCCGACCGACCCGACACGAGGGCCGTCCTGGCGCGGGTCCGGGACCAGTTTCCCGCCGGCGGCGAGAGACGGCTCGTCACGGGTGCGTTCTTCGCCAGGTCCGATTCCGAAGGACAATCCCCGGCCCTGATGAACGCCGCGACCGTACTGGGGGGGGCACCGGGTCCGTGGATCTGGGAAGCCAAGCGACACCTTGTGCCCTTCGGGGAATTCCTGCCCTTCCGGGGCATCTTGCCAGACGTGCTGTCCAAGCTGAACATCCTGTCGCGAGACCTCGCGCGGGGCGAGGGCCCCGTCCCCCTGGACCTGGGGGACGCCGGCGGCAAGATCGGCACGGGCATCTGCTTCGACTCGATCTTCCCCGCGGCGCTCGGAGCCGATGCGGCAGCAGGGGCCAACGTCCTCGCGATCGTCACCAATGATGCCTGGTACAAGGACACCAACGCACCCCACCAGCACTTTGCCCACGCCATCCTGCGCGCCGTCGAGACCCGCCGGTGGGTGCTGCGCGCCGCAAACACCGGGGTTTCAGGCATCATCGGTCCCGACGGACGCGTCCACGCCCGTACGGCAACCTTCAAGGAGGCCGTCGCGACCGCATCATTCGTCCCCATGACCGCCGTGACACCCTACAGCGCGCACGGTGATTGGTCCATCGGCCTCGCAGGAGTCTTTCTGGTCCTCGCCTGGTTTGCGGCCTACGGTCGTGCGCCGGCGTCCGGGCCCTTGGCGGAGCCCCGGGGGTGAATCGCCTTGCGGCGCTGGGCCGCGTGCCCGGGCGATGGCGGCAAGGCCTGATGGCCGCGCTGGCCATGGCTGTCGTCGTCGTGCCGTGCGTCATCTGGTTGCGCCGCCCCGAGATTCCCCGCAACACCCTGCTGAAGCCGGTCGAAGCCGCGATGCGCCCCGAGATTGAACTGCAGTTCGAGCAGGTCGAGGTGCGTGGCCGGGACAAAGGCCTGGCGCGCTGGGACATCCAGGTGCCCGAGATGACGGCAGGCCAGAACCAGCGTGTCATCCAGTTCGTGGGCAAGCCCAAGGGCCGGTTCGTCAACCTGAAAGACTGGAAAGCCGACCCCGCCGCGACCTTGCCACCTGCCGCCGTTGCCGTGGGACCGACGCCGCGGCCGGCGCCGTCCCCCGAGGTCCGGACCTTGCGCTGGGCAGCGCGGGAAGCGGAGTATGACAACGACTACGAGGAGCTGACCATTCGTGGGGCTGCGACGTTCACGACGGATGACAAGGACACCCTGACCACCGAAGAGGCACGCTACAAGGTCCGCGAGCACCGTATGAACCTGCCCCGCAGGCTGCGCCTCAAGAGTCACGACGGCAAGATGCTGGTGCAGGCCGACAAGGCGTCGGCGGACACCCAGCTCGAGATCCTCGAACTGGCGGGGCGTGTGCGCATCGACTCCGCGGGCGAGATCGGCCGGTGAAGGCACGCACGATCCTGCACCTCTCGTTGCGACTGGGCCTCGCCACGCTCATCGTGCCGTTCGCTCCCGGGCCGGACACGCGCGATGGCAGGGCCCTTGCCCACGACCTGCCGGATGCCCCGGAGGCCCCGCGTCGGCCTGCGCCACTGGTCCCTGCGACGGGTTCGGCGATGCCCGTGCCGGCATCCCGTTACACGCCGCAGGCAACAGGACCCGTGCCGACCCCGTCGGCACGCCCCGCCTCCGTGCCCGCTGCTGCGCCACCCGGCAGGCCGACGAGCCCGGAGCCGACCCTGCGTCCCCGAATCCTGCCCCCCGCTGTGCCGGCGCCACGCAATCTGCCACCGGCGATGGCGGCCTCGCCGCTGCCCCTGCCCCCGGCGCTGCCGGCCTTGCCGGGCGGAACCGTGCCGCTGTCGCCGCCGATGCCGGTCGTCTCCTACCCTCCCCTGCCTCCCATCCGAGCACTCAAGGTTCGGCCTCCCGGCGATCCGCTGCCCGAAGGCACGGTCCGAATCCTCTCGAATCAGGTCCGCTATGATCGGGCGACCCGCCTTGCCCTGGTCAAGGGCAACGTACGCATCCACCAGTCGGACAGCGTCATCGCGACCAGTGAGGCCCGTTACGACCAGAAGGCCCGGGTCACGACCATCGACGTGCCCTTCGAACTGGTGCAGGACCAGAAGGGTGAACCGCGCACGACGGTACAAGGCCTGCGGATGCGTAACGAGCACGATCGCCGGCTCATCACCGTCGACGGCGACGTCGAGCTGGTCCGGGTCGGCAATCCGGCAGCCCGCCCGGACGACCCGAGTCGCAAGTCCAAGCTGCGCAACGCCTTCCGCAAGGAGGACATGGTCATCCGGGCCGATCACATGGATTACCAGGCCCGGACGAAGGACGCGGCCTTCACGGGCAAGGTCCGCTTCATCCAGCGCGAGAAGCATGCCACGGGAGATCGGGCGCGGGTGGACCACGCGAAGCAGACTGTCACCCTCGACGATCGTGTGGTCCTGACACAAATCAAGGGTGACTGGCTGTCGCGGGAAGGCATCGTCGACACCAGCCAACCCGATGCGGACCGGGACAAGGCCCTTGGCGAGCGCACCGTCATCATCGGCGACCATCTCATCGTCGACCAGCGCACCAGCGACGCGACGATGACCGGCAGCGTGGTGACCGTCGCCCAGAAGGGAAGGCGCGTCACGGGCCGGCGGGCCGACTACAAGGACAGCGACCAGACCATCACGATCACGCAGGACGTCCTTGTCCAGCGGGACGACGGCAGTTTCATGAAAGCCCAGAAGGCCATCTTCCACACGGAACAGGACCGGTTCGAGGCCTTTGGCGCAGCCGGCACACAGGTCGAGACGGAGTTCGACCTCGACAGCAACTGATCCCTTCGCGAGGGATTATGGGGCGGCGACCGGGGTCTTCTCCGGTGCGCGGACGACCCGGATGGGGATGTTGCGCACGAGCGACTGCCCGTCGGCGCCCCGAAGCGCCGAGCCATCATCCTTGAGGAAAACGATTTCGGCGATGACAAGCGAAGGGTTGCCTTCCCTGCCGAGTTCCTTGATGGCGAGGTCTGCCGTCACCTGGGCCAGGGCGCTGCTGCGGCTGACTTCGCCATTGTCGAGCAGGACCGAATCAACCGGCTGCGTCGTCCGGACCACTAACTGCCTGTCCAGCGTCCAGACCTCGACCTGAATGCGGTTGATGATGGCCGCCTTGCCGCCTGGCAGATTTCGCAGGCCGAAGGCCACGCGCGAACCCGTCACGGGGAACGTAGGCTCGGACTTCCCTTCGACGACGCACGCGAGCGACTCGGGGGCGTAAAGCGATACCCGAGCGGCCTCGGCCCCGCCACTCTGGACGGGCAACGCCAGAGGAAGCCTGATGTCGCCCTGCAGGGCCGGGATGCCGAAGGGCACCGGGACAGGTTGGAAGGCCCCCTCGACCGTCACCGAGGCACTGGCCGGGATATCCGCCGAGAAGGTCGCCGTTCGGACTTCGGCCTGGCGCGTGACGAGCACCTCGTCGAAGGTAAAGGACAACGTGACGCTACCGAGGCCTGATTCAGGCAAGGGCAGTCCGGCCAGAACGAACTGGCCCTTGGCCGGCGTCACCTTGTTGCGGACAATCGGGTCCGAGGCCGAGTTCTGGCGCGGCTTGCCGTCTGCCTTCAAGCCCATGTCGAAGGTCGTGGCGTCCACGCCATTGCCGGTGTAGGTGAACACAGAGCCGTTTGAGACCTTGACGCCCGCGATGGGATTGCCGTTGACATCTTTGACAAAGCCGGTGACAACGCCCGTACGGCCTGATGGCGCCGGGAAGGGTACGGCCTCGGGGATGCGCTCGGGGAAGAGGAAAGGATCGAGAAACGCGGTCTGGGTCGCCAACTGGTCGCAACCCATGACGGCCAGCAGGGTGGCGGTGCCCAAGGCCCCCCGCACGCGCGGACCGAACATCAGTTGCCTCCCGCGGGGGCTGCGTTATCCCCTTGCATCCCGGCGACGAAACGGACCGCCAGTCGGGCCGAGAGGTCCGACAGTGGATAGCCATTGTCATCGCGCCCCGAGAACGAAATCTGGGCCGTCAGGTTCTGAGACCACGCGTCGAGCTTGGGTACCAGCCGTCCCGACAACGAGTTGACGCGATACCCGTTGTCCACGCCGAACTTGACGACATCGCTGCGTACCAGCGGAATCTCGAGCGTCTGTCCGCCTGCCGCTGCACCTGCCGCACCACCGGCTGCGCCGCCCGCAGCACCGCCGACTGCGCCGCCCGCAGCATCGCCGGCTGCGCCGCCCGCAGCACCGCCGGCGGCACCACCCGCAGCCCCGCCAGCGGCACCACCCGCAGCCCCGCCAGCGGCGCCACCGGCGCCTCCGGCAAGACCGGGCCGTTGCATGTAGAGGGAGAGCCCCTGGCTCCACGGCTGGACCACCAACGGGTCAATGGGCGACGCCGCACTGTCGAACCAGCTGATCGAGAAGGCGTTGAGGCGCACCCCGGGAATGGCATCTCCGGGAAACGGCGATACGACGACCTGGATGGTCTCGGGCTGGCTGAGGAAGGTGAACTGGGGTTCGCTGACGGTCGACGCCGGGTCCATCGTGATTCGCACCGTCACGACTTGCGTCTGCGCGACGGCCAGCAGGCGGGCCTTGGGCAGGGCGGGATTGCCGATGCGGAAGGCCTCGCACCCGGCCAGAAGCGCGCAACCGACGGCCACGGGCAGGATTAGCCCCGTCTTCCGGGTACGCCGCTCGACCCGCTGCACCACGCGTCCCTCCACTGCGGCCACGCCACGTTGCCGCGCATCGCACTATACCCTTGCCCGGCCCAACGTATCCCGGCCGGCCGGGCGCGCCGACTGGCACGCAAGCATCATCCCCGGATTCCTGTCGACAGGGTTGTGAGCCGCGTCACGACTAGATTTTCAGGCTCGCCAGCATGTGACGAAGTTTACTTACGCGCGCCACAGCGACTCCCTAACATCACCACAGCAACACCCATGCAGGGTGTCCTTGGCAACAGCTTGGTATAGTAAGGAAATCCCATGAACAAGGCCCGCAAGAACTCCCTAGGCGCGGCTGGCGACCCCGAGGAGGGTGCCGGCGGCCCCGGGGAGAGTGCGGAGTTCAACCAACGCGCCACGTTCTACTTCTCCGAGGAGCAGTTGACGAAGCTCGACATCATCATGCTCGAACTGCGCATCGGCAAGAACGGCTACAAGGAAAAGATCGGCAAGTCCGAGCTGATGCGTGCCGCCCTCGACATGCTTATCGAGGACTACAATGCCCTGGGCGCCAAGTGCTGGCTCATCGAGCAGCGCAAGGCTGCCAGCAAGAATTGATCGAACTTTCGTCATGACCGCCTCGCGCACGGGTCGTGAACCCGTCAGCATGGCACATCCACTGTCTCCCCCCCCACCCCGAAAGGAAGTTCCCATGTTCCAGAAGACGCTGCGCGCGGGCCTGATGGCCCTGGCCCTCTTCGCCGTCAGCGGCTGCGAGAAGAAGGCCGAAGAAGCCGGCGAGACCGGCGCCGCCACCGAGACCACCGAGATGGCCACCGGCAGCGAGACGACCACCGAGGCCGCCAGCGGTGCCGACATGAACACCCAGTCGGCCACCGGCGAAGCCGAAGCCCCTGCGGCCGATGCCTCTGGCGCCGCGGCTCCTGCGGATCACGATCATGCCGCCGGCACGCCCGAGCACAGCCATGACAGCAAGGATGCCGGTCACGGCGAAAAGAAGGACCACTAGGCCTTCGGTCCCGGACGCCCAATCCAACCGGCCCGGTTCCCCTTCGCGGGGAGCCGGGCCGGTCCACGCAAGGAGGCAAATTGACAAACGCTGATGCTGGCAACACGCCGGCCGAGGACCGAGCCCGCGAGGTCGCTGCCGCGTGCACCCTCGCCGCTATCGAGGGCCTGGGCAACCGGACGCTCGCTCGTCTTCGCAAGACCCTGGGGAGTGCACGGGCCATCCTCGAGGCTTCCTCGGACATCCTGATGCAGGTCCCGGGCGTCCGGCCCGGCCCCATCCGCGATCTTGCCCGCGCCAGAGCCGTGCATCGGCCCGGAGCCGTCCTCGACGAGCTGCTGAGACATGGCATATGGCCGACGATGGCCGGTATGCCCGGCTACCCCGCAGGTTGGCAACGCCTCGCCGATCCCCCGCTCGTCGCATTCGGTCGCGGCCAACCGCGACCCGACGGAAATCCTACGATCGCCATCGTGGGCACCCGCCGCGCGACACGCCACGGGTGCTCGCGCACCCGGCTGCTGGCAAGCACGCTGGCCGATCTCGGCATCACGATTGTTTCCGGCCTGGCAGAGGGTATCGACGGGGCAGCGCATCAAGGCGCGCTCGATGCCCACGGCCACACGGTTGCGGTATTCGGCACGCCCATTGACGCGCCCTGGCCACCCACCAACCGCTGGCTGGCTCGTTGCATCCTCGAGGCCGGCGGCATGTGGCTTTCCGAACGTGCGCCCGGACGCGGGATGGGTCAGGGCGGCTTCCTCGCGCGCAATCGGTTGGTCGCGGCGATGGCCGACGCCGTCGTGGTCACGGAGGCACCCGCGCGAAGCGGAGCCCTGCACACCCTGGGTCTCGCGGCCGAGCTGGGCGTACCCGCCTTCGTTCTCGAGGGCCCCGCGGACTTCCCCAGCTATGCCGGCAGCCGACGGGCCGCCGAGGATGGTGCTCCCGTCATCGCGGACGCACGGGACCTCCTTGAGGCATTGGGCTGGCAAGTCGCTGCGCCCGGCACACCGTGCACGAGGGTCCACGCGCAAGCCGAAGCCAGCCACCGCCTGCTCGCGGCACTGGGCCACGACCTGCTGGCACCGGCCGCCCTGGCCGCTCGCCTCGGCTGGAGCGAGGATCGAACGAACGACGTGCTGGCATCCCTCCTGCTCGTCGGCACCCTCCGATGGGAGGGCCGTTGCGTGCTCGCTGGCACCGCAACCACGCGTCGATAGGGTATCTTTGCCCCATGGTCAGATCGCTCGTCATCGTGGAGTCGCCCGCCAAAGCGAAGACCATCGGCAAGATCCTCGGCAAGGACTTTGTCGTGAAGGCCTCGGCCGGACACGTCCGGGACCTGCCCAAGAAGGGCCTGGGCGTCGAAGTCCGACGCAAGACCTTCATGCCCGAGTACGTCGTCTTGGACGACAAGGAGAAGGTGGTTCGCGAGCTGCAGGAAGCCGCCCAGAGCGTCGGCAAGATCTTTCTGGCCCCTGACCCGGACCGGGAGGGCGAAGCGATTGCCTGGCACCTTTCCGAAATCCTGAAGGGTACGCCCGAGGCCAGCGAGCTGCCCATCCACCGGATCGAGTTCAACGAGATCACCGCCGACGCCATCAAGCGTGCCGTGAAGAACCCGCGCGCCATCGACCTGCATCGGGTCGACGCCCAGCAGGCGCGGCGCGTGCTCGACAGGCTTGTGGGCTACAAGATCTCGCCCCTGCTGTGGCAAAAGGTCCAGCGGGGCCTGTCCGCCGGCCGCGTCCAGAGCGTGGCGGTGCGCCTGATCTGCGACCGCGAGCGCGAGGTCCGGGCCTTCGTACCCGTCGAATACTGGACCCTGACGGCAACGCTGCTCAAAGGCAAGGAAACCTTCGAGGCCGAGTTGTTCCGGTGGAAGGGCGAAAAGCCCGTCATCGGCGACGCGGCCACGGCCGAGGCCATCGTCGCGGCGGTCCGGCCCGGTCCCTTCACCGTCGGCAAGCTTGCGACCAAGCCCAGCACCCGCAAGCCGGCGGCACCCTTCACGACCTCGACACTTCAGCAGGAAGCTTCACGCCGCCTCGGCTTCACGGTCAAGCGCACGATGAACATCGCGCAGGGCCTTTATGAAGGCGTCGAGCTGGGCTCCGACGGACCGGTCGGTCTGATCACCTACATGCGTACGGACTCGGTCCGTGTCGCCCAGGAGGCTCAGGTCGAAGCCAAGGAGTTCATCACGGCCACCTACGGCGCTGACCATCTGCCGGCCAAGGCCCGGGTCTACACCAGCCGCAAGTCGGCCCAAGAAGCCCATGAGGCGATTCGCCCCACCAGCATCCACCGTCGGCCGGACACGCTGAAGGGCATCCTGACGGCGGACCAGATGAAGCTCTACAAGGTAGTCTGGGAACGTTTCTGCGCCTCGCAGATGGCCGACGCGCGACTCGAAACTCTGGCGGTCGACATCACGTCCGGCGAGGGCACGTTCCGGGCGACGGACACCCGCGTGCTCTTCGCGGGCTACCAAGCAGCCTACAAGGACACGGCAGAGGAAGATGCCGTGACAGAAAAGCTGGTAAAGCTCCCCGTGCTCGCCGAAGGCGAGGTCCTGACATGCCAGAAGCTGGATCCGATCCAGCACTTCACGCAGCCGCCACCGCGCTTCACCGAAGCCACCCTGGTGCGGACGCTCGAGGAGCAGGGGATCGGCCGGCCCTCGACCTATGCCGCGACAATCACGACCATCCAGGACCGCAAGTACGTCGAGCGGGAGGGGAAGTCCCTGCATCCGACGGACCTCGGCTTCCGGGTCAATGACCAGCTGGTCGCCCATTTCCCCGACATCGTCGACGTCTCGTTCACGTCGCGGATGGAACAGGACCTCGACGCCATCGAGGATGGCGAGCGGGAATGGATCGCGCTCATCCGCGACTTTTACGAGCCTTTCATGGCGACGCTCAAGAAGGCCGAGAAGGAGATGGAAGCCGTCGTCGTGCCGTCCGGTGAAACCTGTCCGAACTGCGGGCGCCAGATGCTGATCAAGAGCACGTGGCGTGGGTCCTTCCTCGGGTGCGAGGGCTACCCCGAATGCAAGACGACCGCGCCCATCATCAAGCGCACCGGCCAACGCTGCAAGCGCGAGGGCTGCACCGGCGAGGTCATCGAGCGGACCAGCCGCACGGGCAAGGTGTTCTTCGGTTGCGATACCTACCCGGCCTGCAACTGGACCAGTTGGGGCGAGCCTCAGGACACGCCCTGCCCCAAGTGCGGGGCCACGTGGATGGTCAAGAAGTTCCCGCGGGCCAAGGGTCGGCGGCCTTACCTGCAGTGTGCCGTCGTCGAGTGCAAGCAGATCGTCAACATGCCCTCCACGCCCAAGAAGGACGATGCGGCTGGCGACGAGGACGGGGAAGTTCCGGCGAAGGCATGACGACCGTCCACGTCGTCGGGGGCGGCCTTGCCGGCAGCGAGGCTGCCTGGCAACTTGCACGCCAAGGCCTGGACGTGGTGCTGCATGAGATGCGGCCCACGCGACCGACACCGGCGCACAAGGGAGATGGCCTCGCGGAGCTGGTCTGCTCTAACTCGCTCGGGTCGGACACCACCGGCAGCGCGCCTGCCTTGCTCAAGGCCGAGATGCGTCACCTCGGGTCCGTCATCCTCGATGCGGCCGCGGAAGCCCGCGTACCGGCCGGTGCGGCACTCGCCGTGGACCGGGACGTGTTCTCGGTCGCCGTGACACGTCGCCTTGCCTCCCTGCCGAACCTGCGCCTCTCGCGTGACGAGGTCGTCTGCCTCGACGGTCCCGTCGTCGTCGCCAGCGGGCCCCTCACCTCGCCTGATCTTGCCGCGCACCTGCAGGCTCAACTGGGCGTGGACCAGCTGCACTTCTTCGACGCGGCCGCGCCCGTGGTGACGCGCGAATCGCTCGACATGGACCGGCTCTTCGTCGCCTCGCGCTGGGACAAGGGAGAGGCTGCCTACCTCAATGCCCCGATGAACCGCGAGGAATATGCCGCCTTCCATGCCGCCCTCGTGGAGGCCGAGAATACCGTCCTGCACCTCGAGGAGGAGAAGGATGTCGCGTTCTTCGAGGGCTGCCTGCCCGTCGAGGTCCTGGCCCGCCGGGGCGTGGACACCCTTCGCTACGGCCCCATGAAGCCCGTGGGCCTGACGGACCCCCGTACGGGCCGCTGGCCCTATGCCTGCGTGCAGTTGCGGCAGGACACCGTGACCGGCGACATGTTCAACTTGGTCGGCTTCCAGACCCAACTCAAGTGGGGTGACCAGAAGCGGGTGTTCTCGATGATTCCGGGGCTGGCCGAGGCCGAGTTCGTCCGGCTGGGCGTGATGCACCGCAACACGTATCTCGCAAGCCCGGCCTTCCTCGAGCCGACCATGCTGCGCCGCGGCCGTGCGGACCAGGCGTTTGCCGGCACCCTCATCGGGGTCGAGGGCTATACGGAAGCCGCCGCCACCGGTCTGCTCGCCGGCATCAACCTAGGCCGGGCCCTGCGAGGACACGCACCTCTTGTCCTGCCCACCACCACGATGCTGGGAGCCTTGGCCCGCTACGTGGCGTCGGCCGACCCCGCGAACTTCCAACCCATGAATGCCAACTGGGGTCTTGTCGATCCATGGCCGGAACGCATGCGGGACAAGTCAGAACGCCGTCGGCGCCAAGGCGAGCGTGCCCTGTCGGACCTGAGCGCCATCGTCGACCCGATCACGGCAAGGGCCTGACGGCCAGCAGGTTGCGGCCGGGCGGTCCAAGCCACCGGTGCCGGCCTTCGGCTGCCCTGAAGCCATGCCAGCCGACTCGTCGCGCCTGAGTTCCGGTATCCCGGGCCTCGACCCCTTGCTGGATGGTGGCGACCTTCCCCATCGCAGCATGCTCGTCGAAGGTCGCGCCGGTTCTGGCAAGACCTCGGTGGGCCTGCATTTCCCGGCTGCCGGCTGCAGGGAAGGGCAGCGTTGTCTCCTGATCTCGCTGGGCGAGCACACGGGGCAGATCCTGCACGATGCGCGCGCACGTCAGCTGGACGTCGACGGGATAGACGCCCTGGATCTGAACCCTTCGGCAGAGTACTTCACGTCCCGACGCACGTACGACCTGTTCTCGCCGGCGGAGATCGAGCGGGGCCCCATCGCCCAGACCATCACGGAAGCCATCGGCAAGCAAGCACCCGAACGCGTCTTCATCGACTCGATGGAGCAGTTCCGCCACCTGTCGCATGATCCCTTCCAGCTGCGACGTCATCTGCTGGCCCTGATGCGCTTCTTGGCCGAGCACAAGGCAACGGTGCTCTTCAGCGCCGAAGGCGCCGATCACGAGCAGGAGGACGGATTTGCCTATCTGGCCGATGGTGTCCTGCAACTGCTCCACGACGAGGTCGGCCGTGGCCTCGTCATCCGCAAGGTACGCGGGTCAGCCTTCGATTACGGACGCCATGCCCTTCGGCTCGATCACCGGGGCCTGCAATCCTGCCCCGGGTCATGCGGGGGCTCTCTGCGATGCCGGACCCCGGCAGCCGGCTGCAATCCGGCATACCCACCCTCGATGCCATGCTGGATGGGGGGCTCGAGACCGGCACCATCACCATGCCCACGGGACCGAGCGGTACGGCAAGAGCACGCTTGCCGCGGCGTTTGCCCTGCACCAAGCCTGCGCGGGTCGTCCGACGGCGGTCTGCAGCTTCGAGGAAGACCCGGGTGTCAGCCGGACGCGCTGCCTCGGCATGGGCCTGACCTTCGACACGGCCTTGGCCTCGGGAGCCCTCAGGCTACTGCGCCTCCATCCCCTGCGCACCAGCTTGCCCGGCTTCCAGCAACTGCTCCTGCGCGAGATCGCCCGCACGAATGCGCAGGTCGTGATCCTCGACAGCATGACGGGCTTGGCCCTGATGCACGACATCCGCGAGGTGGTGGCCGCCACCTTCAGCACGGCGACAATGCTGCAGGAGCTCGGGGTCACGGTGCTGCTGACGAACGAGCAGGAAGATCTGTCGAGCTTCAGGCTGTCCAACCAATCTCTGGTCTTCTTGTGCGACACCATCCTGTACCTGCGCTACTTCGAGCGCCATCATCCGGACCAGCGCGTGACGATGGGCCGGGCGATCGGCGTCCTCAAGAAGCGGCTCTCGAATTTCGAGCCCTGCCTGCGCCAGATCGAGGCAACCCGCAACGGCCTCGTGATCGGCCAGCAGATGCGGGCCATCGGCACCGTGCTCCAAGGCATGCCGACCCTCAGGGACGGCGGACCGCAGGCATGATGCAGCTCGGGCTGTAGCTGGGTCAGGCCGAGGATGCCCGGCTCTTCCGGACGCTCCTCGAGCCCCGGGACATCGCCATCATCGACCGTCCCGAGCTACGCCCCGGGGACCAGCGGACTGCGCTGGATCTCGCCGTAATGGACTTGCGCTCCCACCTCGACCCCGCGGACCAGATCCACGCCTGCCGCACGGCAGAGGCACCACGCTTCCTGCCCGTCCTGCTGCTCGTCCACCCCTGCGACCTCTATCCCGCCTCGCGGCATCTCGGCTGTACCGCAGATGAAGTCGTGCTGACGCCCATCCGCCGCATCGAGTTGCGCACCCGCGTCCATTCGCTGCTGCAGGGAAGGCGAATGCCCCTCGAGCTGGAGAGCCTGCACCGCACCCGGGCCGACCAGGCCCTCGAGGAGCTGCGCTCCCTGCGCCGTCTTGAATCGCTGCGTGACCAGTTCATCGGCAGCGTCAGCCACGAACTGCGGACGCCTCTGACGACCATCATGGGTTTTGCAGAGTTGCTTGCGGACGGCCTCGCCGGCCCCCTCGGACCCGAGGCGCGCGACTTCGTCCTCGAGATCAAGCGCGCGGGACAACGCATCACCCACCTGGTCGACGAGCTGCTCGATGATGCACGGCTTCAGGCCGGCACCCTCCAGGTGAATCCGGAACCCGTGGATCCCTTGGCGCACATGCGTGCCGTGGCGTGCAGCCTGGGCCCCCAGCTCAAGGCCGGGAACCTGGGTCTTGAGCTGGACCTGCCCGGCAGTTGTCCGCCCGTGATGCCGGATCCCCGGCGGCTCGACCAAGTCCTGCTCAACCTGCTGTCGAATGCGATCCGTCACAGTCCGCCCCGCGGCATCATCGACGTGGGCCTCGCCAACCGGGATGGCGGCATCCGGATCGAGGTCCGGGATCACGGGCCCGACATCAGCATGGACGACCGCAAGCTGCTCTTCCAGCGCTAACGCCAGATCGGACCCGCAGCCAGCGGGGGAACGGGTCTCGGCCTCGCCATCGCACGAGCCATCGTCGAAGCCCACAGCGGCGGGATTGGCGTCGAGAGCCATCCGGGCCGCGGGGCGACCTTCTGGTTCTGACTGCCGATACGCACGCAGGCCGAGGAAGCGGCCTGAGCCCGGCTCAGCGCGCGGCGGCCCCGAGCTTGCGCAAGGCCATGTCACAGGCCGAACGCACCACGAAGGTCGGGAAGCGGGACTTGGCCAAACGAAGAGGCTCGACGGCCCGCGCATCAGCGAGCTTGCCCAAGGTCTCGGAGGCCGCCTTGGCCAACTGCGGATCGTCGCCTTCCTCGAGGAAGATACGGCAGATGTCAGGCACAAGCTGGCCCAGGCCGTGCCGGCCGATGGCCGTCAGGACGGCCGTGCGCACGACGGTCTCGGGGTCGGTGAGCGCATCGAGCAGGATGGCCAGCATGCCGGGCTCGGCGCCATGGTAGGCCAGGACGTAAAGGCCACGACGACGGCGGGCGTGTTCCTCGTGGCGAGCCGCTTCGCGAAACGGGGCCAGATCCGGCCAGATCCCGTCCTCGGCGACGGCCTGAACCGCCTTGAAGAAATTGTCCTCGTCCGGACGATCGAACAGCTCCATCATCGTCGCGGCGGGAGACCCCGCCGCAGCAGACACAGGACGATCGGGCACGTTGCTTCCGCTACTCCGGCTTGTCTCGGCGACAGCTACTCCTGTACCCCATCTGGAGGCTGTCGTCTATCATGATCAAGTCACTTCGTATCCTCGGGGAGGGTCCATGGCCGGCTTCTACGCACCTGCGTTCAGCCAGGGCTGGATCGAGGTCATCTGCGGATCGATGTACTGCGGCAAGACCGAGGAACTCATCCGTCGCGTCCGCCGCGCTGAAATTGCGCGCCAGAAGGTTCAGGCCTTCAAGCCCATGATCGACAACCGCTACTTTCCCGAGGACATCTCCTCGCACGGCGGCTTGCGCATGCGCGCCATCCGGGCGGAAGGCTCCGCCGAAATCCTGCCCCTCATCGAGCCCGACACCCAGATCGTGGCATTGGACGAGGTGCAGTTCTTCGACATCGGCATGGTCGAGGTCGTCCAGCATCTGGCCGACACCGGCCGACGGGTCATCTGCGCGGGCCTCGACATGGACTTCAGGGGCCAGCCCTTCACCCTGATGCCCCAGCTCCTCGCCATTGCCGAGAAGGTCGAGAAACTGACGGCCATCTGCGTCCTCTGCGGCGGTCCCGCCACGCGCAGCCAGCGCCTGATCGACGGGCGTCCCGCTTCTTGGGACGATCCCATCGTGCTCGTGGGGGCGAGCGAATCCTACGAGCCGCGCTGCCGCCAGCACCACGTCATCCCGAGGCCGGAGCAGCTGCCGCTCTCGCCGCTCGAGACCCGCACCCCCGTGGCTTCCTGAGGCGCCCATGCGCATCGAGGATCGCGACGCGTTCCTGTTGCACCTCGAAGTCGAGCGCAACCTCTCTCCCCATACGGTGTCGGCGTATGGCCGGGACCTCGCCCAATTCATCGCTTGGCTCGGTGACGATCCCCTGCGCGCAGATCAAAAAAGACTGCGTGCGTGGACCCAGCAGCTGGGTCGCGACGGCCTCGCGCCCCGCAGCCGCGAGCGCAAGATCGCCGCCGTACGGGCCTACTACCGCTATCTGGTCCGCCTGCGCGTCCTCGAGTCCGATCCCACGCAGGGCCTGAGACCCCCGAAGCGTCCGCAGCGCCTGCCCCGGTTCCTCGACGCGCCAGAAACCGCCGCCCTGCTTGCCGCTCCGGACCCGGCCACCCCGCAAGGCCTGCGGGACCGGGCGCTCATGGCCATGCTGGACGCTTCCGGAGTACGCATCAGCGAACTCATCGCGCTGACCGTCACCATCATCCGCGGCCTTGGTCCCGATGCCAATGGCCTCGTCGAGCTGCCGGTCTTCGGCAAGGGCCGGAAGGAGCGCCGCGTCCTCGTCGATCCCGGCGCGTGGCAGGCACTGGAAAGGTACCTCGCGTCCGGTCGTCCGGTGCTGGCCGGCCGTGCGTGGGGACAAACGGACGCTCTGTTCCTGGGCCCATCCGGAAGCGCCCTGACCGTGCGGTCCGCCCAGCGCCTGATCGCGGCCCACGCGCGCAGGGCCGGCCTCTTGCAGCATGTGACGCCGCACATGCTGCGCCACGGCTTTGCGACGCACCTGCTCGAACGCGGCGTGGACCTGAGGAGCGTGCAGGAATTGCTGGGACACCAGACCCTGTCCACGACGCAGATCTACACCCACGTCACGCAAGATCGCCTGCGCGAGGTCTACCACCGGACCCACGCCCGGCCGTGACGCGCAACCACGCGCAGCGGGCGGGCGTGGCGTAGAATCGGGCCATGCCCTTCGAGCCGCCCCCGTTTCCGGCCGCTCCGGCCGAACGCAGTCGCCGGATCGTGCGGCTGGCGCTTTCAGGCGACCTCGAGGCCTCGGCCCGCCTCGCCCGCGAACAGGAAGACCCGGAAGACCTCTATCTGGATCTGGTGCTTGCTGCCGCCGCCGCGCGCCAGGCGGCACCTCAGGGATTCGCCGCCGCCCGTTGGTCCGAGGCCATCGCCCACTACCGCCCCTTGGTCGAGGAAGGCCTCTCCGGCCTTCACCTGCGCTACCTCGGCGAGGCGTTGCCCCTCCTCGGGGCCGAAGGCCAATGGGCCCTGCTCCAGGCCCTCGAACCCGAGGTCGACGCCCTGGGGGCCCTGACGGCAGCCCATGAACCTCCCGGGGGCTTTGTCCGCACCCTCAACGACCTGGTCTTCGGCCTCTATGGCCGCGAGCAAGGCCTGCAGGCGATTCTGGCCCACGGCGCCAGCCACCTGCTGTTGGCGGACATGGCGGATCGCCTGCCCGATGCCCCCGACATCGACGAGGCCCTGCACGTCCTGCTGCGTCGCGCCGGCGACGACGCCGGTGGCTGGGTCGACCGCAATGCCAAGGGTGGCAGCCCTTTCACACGCGAGCAACTCAAACGCGCCCTGCTCAAACAGATGGTTGCCCTGACCCTGCTGCACCAACGCGGGCACGACATCACGGAACTGGCGCGAACAGGCATCTCGTGGGCAAGGATGGAGGCGCTGCCGCGCCCGCTGCGCCTCGAGATGCTCACGACCACCGCCGCGTTGCTGGAGCGTACGTCTCCCTCGGTGCGCGCCGCGCTCGCGCCCCTGTGGCGCGCTGCCGCGCTGCCGGCCGATTGGCACCGCGAGGGGCTGCCGCGCCGGTACGCCGGCCTGATGGCCCAGTTGCTCGCCCACTTCGTGGCCGAGGTGCCCACGCTTGCGGACGAACTGGAGGCCACCCTCTCGTGGTTCCTCGACCACAGCCAGATTCTGGACGCCGACCAAGCCGAGGAGACAGCCCTCAACCTTTCGGAAGCCCTGTCCCGCCTGCCCGGGGAGCGGCACCCGGCAGGTCTGATCGAGTTGCTCGGCTGGTGTCGCCAGGAAGCCCCCGGTGTCGTGCCCAGGGTCCTTGCCGACCTGTCCGGTGCAACGGGATGCACGCCAGATGCGCACGAAACGGGATGGCCACGGACACCCACCGCGGCATGGCGTGTCGTCCGGGAGGCCCGCGAAGGCTTGCGTCCCCGCTTGGCCGCCGAGGCCCTGCGCCTTGCGCCGTGGTCGCTGGCGCAAGTTTTGTCCGAGGCAGACCTTGAGGACAGGCTCGCTGCAGCCAACCTGCTGACGACCCATCCCGATGCACTTGCCCAAGCCGGGCTCGGGCCCCGGATCCGGTCTCTCTTGCGCCAGGCTTGGCCGACGGGCCAGGCAGCCCGGACCCTCGACCTGCTTGAGGACGATGGCCCCGACCCGATCTGGGCCATCCTGCTGCAGGCCGCCTGGACCGGCGAGGACGATCCCGTCCTTGCGCACGACCAGGCCCTTAGGCAGATCCTGCCCCTCGTGGCCGCGCGGGACGTGCGCCTCAGTTTGCGCGTGGCCGGCGGCTTCTCCAACCGCAACCACACCAGCTGGTTCGTCGGCCACATGCTGGAAGGTGGCTGGCTCGAGGCCACCACGGCACGAGAACTCGACGAGGCGGCGCCACACCCCTTCCTCGTCGGAGCCATGGACCTCGAGCAAGCCCGGAGCCGCACGGACGCGTGAAGAACCGAGGATGGCCCCAAGCCCTTGCCGTCTTGGCGGCTGGGCTGTCCGGGCTACCCGGCTACGCGCAGGACCTCGGCATCGAGGTCGTCGTCCCGGCTCCCTATGTGTGGCGGGGCGGGGCCGAGGCCATCGAATTCCGCTCGTGGCGTTGGCATCCCGTCGACGATCCGGGCCTCGCCCTTCCCGTTCCGCCAGCGCCCGAGGGACTGTCCCTGCCATCGGCCGCCCGTACCGGACAGCCCATCAATGACCTCAGGGGCTGGCGAACCCCCGGGCCCGCGGGCTGGATGCGCCTCGCCTTCATGGTCGAGCCTGCCGGCCTGGGCCAGGACACGATCCTTGCCCTGAAGGGCGTCGCGGCGGATGTCGACATCCACATCAACGGCCGCCTGATGTTGCAAGCGCACGGGGCCGTCGACCGACCCTGGGATCGCGTGCTCGAGGTCCCTGTCCCGGGCAGCCTGCTACGCGCAAAGGACAATGTCCTGGCGTTGCGCCTCGAGGCCTGGCCCGGCTTCCCGGGCATTGCCTTCGTCGGATTCCGGGGAGCCTTCGCTGCCCTGCGCCCGGAAGAACCCGTCGCGCCCGTCCGGGCGCCGGCCTGGATCGCGGACCCGGCAGGCCACCCGCAGGGGCTGCCCCCGCTCGAGCCCGGAACGGGCCGAACCGGCCGAAGGCTGCAGCGCCCCCTGCTGACTTGCGAGATGGACGTCGATTCTTGGAAACCCCTCGTGGAGGTCGGCCAGGCCGGATGGTCGGGCAGGATCCGGGCCCCGGGCAAGCCGGTGGCCGAGACGGTCTTCGTGACGGCCCGCGGAAAGACGGGGCGGGTTCTGGAGCGACGGACGCCCGACGGCGCGGGGCTCTGGCGGGTCTACCAGCCACTGTTGGCGCCGGGCTGGGTCGTCGAGGCCCTGGACGCGCAGATTGTCCTCGAAGTAGCGGAAGTCGGCCGGTTCACGCGATGCGATTCCTGGGGCTGCATCCAGCTACCCTTGCCGGACGGACGGCCCGCCACCTCGCCGGGGGCCTCGCCGTGGATGTTGCTGGAAAGCAGGAGCACGAGCGTACCGCTGCTGCTGGCCAGTGACGACAGGCGTCCTTTCGAGGCCGGCATCGCAACCCGAGACGGCACGATGTCGATTGCGCTGGAACCCGGGCAACATCTGCGCGTCCTGTGGCCCGAGGGAGCATGGGCGGCAACCGGGGCCCGTTCCGGAACGGGCCCCGACTCGGCGCGTCTCGCCCGTGCCCGTTTCTGGGCTTCAGCCGCCCTGCCATGGGCTTCCACGACCGTCGCCACGGGCTACACCGGCGACGGCCGCATGATGCTCGAGGACCGGTGGCGCCACCTGCCCTTCGGGTCCACGCCCGTAGCCGTACTGCCCCCGGCTCTGGGCCTGCGCGCGACCGGGAACGGTAACCCGGCGTGGGTGCGGACCGATGCCCCGGACCTCGACGTGACGACGCCTGAGGGGCCCCTGCTCGGGCTGGCGGGGGACCGCATCGCCTACGCCGTCCCCGCTCCCCGACGCCAGCCCGTGCGCCGCATCACCTCGTCGGACAACCCGGGGCCCTGGGCAGCGGGCGCCGTCGGCTACCTCGACCAAGCCGCCCGGGACGCCCTGGCATTGCCTTGGCTGGACACCGCGCTGCCCTTGACACCGAGCACCGCGCCCCGGGAAGCGCTGGCCCGGGTGTGGCGCGATCGCGCGTGGGAACGGACGCCCACGCTCGAGGGCAGCGGCGGCCTGCGCTGGCTCCAGGCCTGGCTGGATACCGACAGACAGCCCGTGGATGCCGTGCTCGAGACCGGACCCGTGCTGGATCGCACGGCCCGCATGACGGATGCGGGCGGCATGCGGGCCTTGGGTGCATCCGTCCTGCTCGCCCAAGTGACGGACAGCCTCGGTCGTCATCAGGACCCGGCCAGCCTGCTGATCCCCACGGGCGTGGAAGGCCGAGAGAAGCCCGATGGCGAACATGCCGTCGCGGCGTGGCTTGCCATGACCGGTTCCTGGCGTCTCGCCCCGGGCCGGGAGGAGCCACGCTGGAAGGCCCTGGCCGCCCGGCTCGGCCCCTTGGCCGCCGACCCCGGCGCACGAACCCGCTGGCGACGCTGCCTCGGCATCGTCGACCGGCTCCCGCCACCCACTCCCTCCGGTCGCGCCGAGACCCGCGAGGGTCAAGGCTGGCCTCTCACGCTGCCTCGTCCTGCCGAGGCAGCCTGGCTGAACCATCCGGACGTGGTGCCGGGTCTGCGCGAGGTGCGCGGCAAGGACGCGTGGCTGCTGGCCTCGGAGGGTGTCGAGGTGCTGGCAGGCCGACACCGGCCGGACGACCGGTCGCTGGAGCTGGCCCTTCGCCTGCGGCACAACGATCGCAGGGAACGACGCATCATCCTGCTGTTGCCGGAGGGAGCCGTGGATCTGGCCCGGGTCGAAGCCGATACCGGCCCGGGGCCCTCGGACGTCCGGATCAGGAAGACGGGCGGACGCCACGAGATCATCCTCGAGGGCACGCCTCCCGAGGGTCCGCTGACCCTGCGCTTCCGCTATGCTTAGGGGCTGATGCTCAGGCCACCCTTCGTCCTGCGGGACGTCATCCACGCCACCATCGACTTTCCCGCGGACGCCCTCGGGGCCGTCGCGCTCGACGTGCTGCAGACCCGCCCCTTCCAGCGCCTGCGACGCCTGCACCAGCTCGGCCTGTCCAAGCTGATCTTCCCGGGCGCCGAGCACTCGCGGTTTGCCCACAGCCTGGGGGCCTACCAGCTGGTCCGCAGGGCCATGGCGGAACTGGACGGCAGGCAGCTGATCCCCGACCTCACGCCCTTCGACCGCATGGCCCTCGGCCTCGCGGCCATGCTGCACGATCTGGGGCACGGGATCTTCTCGCACACGGCGGAACGCATCTGGGGCTTCCACCACGAAGCGGTCACGGACCGGCTGATCCTGGAACATCCTGACCTGCAGGCCGTCTGGGGCCGGCATGCCCAGGACGGAACGGCTCTGGCGCGGCGTATCGTGGCCATACGGGACGGTGGCGCGCTGGTCCCCGAGGATGCGTGGATGCACGACCTCGTCTCGAGCCAGGCGGACGTGGATCGCCTCGACTACCTGCTGCGCGACGCTTACATGACAGGCGTCCGCTACGCCGGCTTCGACCTGGACTGGCTGATGCGGCACCTGACCCGGGCCGAGTGGCGTGGCCGCAGCCGGATCGCGTTCGAGGACAAGGCTGTCGATGCGCTGGGCCAAGTACTGATGAGCCGCCTGCACATGTACAAGAACGTCTACGAGCACCGGACGGCCCGCATCTATGACGCCATGCTCCACGGCCTGATGCTGCGGCTCGGAAACTTGCCCCGCCCTGCACTCGACGCCGTGGGCCTGGGCTGGCTCGTGGCCCCGATGGGTGAGGACCTGGAGGCCTTTGTCGCGCGGGATGACTATGCCATGTGGGAAGCGCTGAAACTGCTGGCCCAGGCCGACATACCCGATCCCATCGTCCGGGAACTGGCTGCCGACCTGCTGAGCGACCAACGCTGGGACGGCGACCTGCACGAGGTCCCCCTCGAACCGGCCAGGTGGCAAGGGGATGTCTTCCGTGCGCCCTATGCCCGCGGCCGTCTCTACGTGGCCGACTCCGAGGCCCAGATCCTGCTCCGGACGAAGCACGGCATCCAGCCGCTCTCCGAGGACCCCCGCGGCCTGCGCCTGCAGTACGCGGAGAGCCCGGCGATGCTGGAGATCGGGCGGCCGGCCCGCCATCCGTGGTACGCTATGGCTCCCGCCCGAAACGACAGCGTCGCCCCATGAATCAGCGTCAACCCAAGCCCGAGTGGCTCAAGGTGCGGGCCCCGGGAGGGGAACGCTACCTTCATCTGAAGCGCAAGGCCCGCGAACTGGGTCTCGCGACCGTTTGCGAAGAAGCCCGCTGCCCGAACATCGGGGAGTGCTGGGGTGGCGGCACGGCCACCTTCATGCTGATGGGCGACACCTGCACGCGGGGCTGTCGCTTCTGCCACGTCAAGACAGGGCGACCGGGCGCGCTGGATCCGGACGAGCCGACCAAGGTCGCCGGTCTGATTGCCGAGACCGGACTTGACTACATCGTGTTGACCAGCGTCGACCGGGACGATCTGCCCGATGGCGGCGCGGGTCACTTCGCCGCAACCGTGCGCGCCCTCAAGGATCGGGCTCCCGAGCTCTTGGTCGAAGTCCTCATTCCGGACTTCCGTGCCGTCGAGGCCGATCTCGCCACGATCGTGGCGTCCGGACCGGATGTCGTGGCGCACAACGTCGAGACCGTCCGGCGCCTGACGCCGGGCGTACGCGACAGGCGGGCCACTTACGATCAGAGCCTCGTCGTCCTGGCGCGCCTGAAGGCCTTGGGTGCACGCTTCACCAAGACGTCCCTGATGCTCGGCCTCGGCGAGACCCGAGCCGAGGTGGCCGAGGCGCTCGCCGACATGCGCCGACATGGCTGCGACATCGTCACCTTCGGCCAATACCTGCAGCCCAGCCCCAAGCACCTGGCCGTGCAGGAGTTCATTTCGCCCGCCGCCTTCCGGGACTATCAGGAGATGGCCGAAGGCATGGGTTTCATGTACGTGGCGTCCGGCCCCCTCGTGCGCAGCTCCTACCGCGCAGGCGAACTCTTCCTGAAGGGCGCCATCGCCGAGGGTGCCGCCGGCATGGCTCCCGTTTTCACCCCCCTACCGATGCTGGAGCAGGGCGCCTGATGACACCCGAAATCCACACGCCCCAAGGCCTGCCGGAGGTCCGCCGCGTGCTTGGCCCCGGCAACGAGGCCCCGTCCGTGGCCGCGCTGCCCAAGGATGACCTGCTGGACATGCTGGGTGTCATGATCCGGGCACGAGTGCTCGACGGCCGCTTGCGGCAGGCGCACCGCCAAGGACGTATCGCCTTCCACCTGCCCCAGGGCGGTGCCGAAACCGTGTCCGCTGCCTTGGCGCTCGGACTTGCTGACCAGGACTGGCTCTTCCCGGGCAGCCGCGACTTGGCTGCATTGCTGCAGCGGGGCGTGCCAGCAGAGGACATCGCCCACGCCGCCTACGCGAACGCGGCCTCGTGCAGCAAGGGCCGGGCGCTGCCCATCTTCTTCAGTGACAAGGCCCGCCGGATCGCCCCGACGGGCGCGACCGGCGCGACCCACCTCGTCCACGCGGTAGGCGCGGCTTGGGCGGCCCGCTTGCAAGGCCTGCCCGGCATCGCCGTGGCTGCCTTTGCGGATGGTGCGCTCGCTTCAGGCGAACTTCATGCCGCCTTCAACATCGCCAGCGTGCAGCGCTGCGGCGTCGTGTTCGTCTGCCACAACCGTACAGGCCTTCCCTTGGGTGACCTTGGTTCGGGATACGCGTTCCCGACCCATACCGTCGACGCCTCGGATGCCTTGGCCCTGCGCGAGGCACTGGCGATGGCGGTGGACCGTGCACGCGAGGGCCGCGGCCCGAGCCTGGTGGATGCCGTCTACCCCATGCCCGTGACGACGGCAGCAGGAACCGAACCCGCCCCGGACGGCCTCGTCCGGTTGCGCCGCCACCTCGAGGGCCTGGGCCTGTGGACCGCGGCCCGCGATCAGCAGTGCCACGCCGAGGCCCTTGCCGCGGCGGAAACCGCGCTTGCCGCTGCGGCCGCCGTTCCGGCACCCGACCCCGCGACGTTGTTGACCGACCTGCCCGGAGCCTGAGCCATGCCCACGCTAAACCTGCTGCAATCCATCGGCGACGCCCTCGACACGGCCATGGCGGCAGACGATCGCATCGTCGTCATGGGAGAGGATGTCGGCGCCTTCGGCGGCGTTTTCCGGGCGACGAGCGGCCTGCACCAGAAGTACGGTGAGGATCGCGTTATCGATACCCCGCTGACGGAAGCGGGCATCCTCGGGGCCGCCATCGGCATGGCCCTCAACGGCCTGCGGCCCGTGCCCGAGATCCAGTTCGCCGACTTCGTCTACCCGGCCTTCGACCAGATCGTCAACGAGTTGGCCAAGTACCGCTACCGCTCGGCGGGCCAGTACCCTTGCCCCGTGGTCGTACGCATGCCCTTCGGCGGCGGCATCAAGGGCGGCCATTATCACAGCCAGAGCCCCGAGGCATACTTCTGCCACACGCCCGGCCTCAAGGTCGTCGTGCCCAGCACGCCCGAGGACGCCAAGGGCCTGCTGCTCGCGGCACTTGCCCAAGACGACCCCGTCATTTTCATGGAGCCCAAGCGGATGTACCGTGCGGCCCGTGGCGAGGTCCCCGAGGGTGCTTTCCAGGTGCCGATCGGCAAGGCCAAGGTCGTTCGCGCAGGCGATCATGCGACTGTCCTGTCGTGGGGCGCGATGGTCCACACCGCCATCGAGGCCGCGGATATCCTCGCAACCGAGGGCGTCACGGTCGACCTGCTGGATCTGCGGACGCTGCTTCCGCTTGACCTCGAAGCCATCCTTGCTTCGGTCACCAAGACCGGGCGCTTGGTCATCGTCCATGAAGCGCCGCGCACAGGCGGGTTCGCGGGCGAGATTGCCGCGCTCGTGGCCGAACACGCACTGACCTCGATGGAAGCACCGATCCTCCGGGTCACCGGCTACGACACCCCGTTCCCGTATGCCCTCGAGCACCACTACCTGCCCGATGCCGCGCGCATCGCCCAAGCCGTCCGCCAGACGGTGGCGTTTTAGGCCCCAAGGAGACCCGAGACACCCATGTCCGACGATCGCATTTACGACTTCGCCCTGCCGGATCTCGGCGAGGGCGTCATCGAGGGTGAACTGGTCAAGTTCCTGGTCAACGAAGGTGATCAGATCGAGGCCGACCAACCCTTGCTGCAGATCATGACCGACAAAGCCACGGTCGAGATTCCTTCCCCGCGCAAGGCCCGCGTCGTCTCCATCCGGGCCGAGGAAGGCCAGATCGTCCCGGTTGGCTCGGTGATGGTGACCTTGGAGCTCGCCGAAGGCGAGACCCGGCCCATCACGATGCACCATGCCCCCCCGCCGGGTAACTCGGCTGCAGCTGCACCTGCACCCTCGCCGGTAGCGGCAACTCCGGAGCCCAAGGCGCCCGAGCCCCTGCCGCCTGCACCTGCAACGGCCCCGCCCGCGCCGGCCCCGATGCCGATTCCGGCCGTGGCGGCCAGCCTTGCGGCCGTCGCCGTGCCGTCTACTAACGGCAAAGTCCTGGCGGCTCCCGCCACACGGCAACTCGCCCGGACGATGGGCGTCGACATCGCCACCATCCCCGGCAGTGGCCCTGCGGGACGCATCACCCGCGAGGACATTCTTTCGGCGGGCGGCGCGGCTGCCCCGGCTGCCGCACCTGCCGTCTCGGGCGCTGTTGCGGCGGCACCGTCGGTACCTGCGGCTGCTGCCGCCAAGGCCGGACTCGCGCCGGTCGCCTCGTGGGATGGAGACGAGCGCCGTCCCCTTCGCGGACTGCGCCGCAAGATCGCCGAGAAGATGGTCCAGAGCGCCTTCACGGCACCGCACGTCACGCACTTCGACGAGGTCGACATGACGGCCCTCGTGGCGCTGCGTGCACGCCTGAAGCCGCTCGCCGACGGACGTGGCGTCAAGCTGTCCTACATGCCGTTCATCATCAAGGCCGCCATCGCGACTTGCCGCAAACTGCCTTTCTTCAACGCGCACTTCGATGACGCCACTCAGGAACTGGTCCTGCGCAAGCCCTTCCACATCGGCTTTGCGGCCCAGACCGACAACGGCCTGATGGTTCCCGTCGTCCGTGATGCCCAGAACAAGAGCCTGCTCGACCTGGCCGAGAGCATCCAGACCATTGCCGGCCGTGCCCGCGAAGGCAAGGCCACGATGGACGAGTTGTCGGGCAGCACGCTGACGATCTCGAACGTGGGCAGCCTCGGGGGCCTGTTCGCCACGCCCATCATCAACTACCCCGAAGTCGCCATTCTGGGGGTCAACAAGATCCAGAAGCGCCCCGTCGTCCGGGATGGTGCGGTGGTGGTGCGGGACATGATGTACCTCGGACTTTCCTTCGACCATCGCGTCATCGATGGCGCGGACGCCGTGGCCTTCGTCAACCAGATGATCACCTACCTCGAACAGCCGGACCTGCTCTTCGTGGACATGGTCTGACGGAAGGACGACGCATGCGGTCGCACACCTTCGCCTCGGCGCTTGTCGCCGGCGCCTTGCTGGTGGCTGGCCGCGCCCTTGCGGCCGTGAGCGTCCCGCTGCCTGCGGCCGCAAGCGTGTCCCATCCGCTGGCCCGCAGCGTGACGCTTGCGCCCCTCCTCGATCGGACAGGATTGCCCGAGGTCGAGGTCTGGGCCCGCCAGACCCAGGACCTGCTGGCCCCGGACACCTTGCCTCTCCGCACAATCGGCCCCGCCGAAGCCACGGCCATGACCCGCGCGGCCAAGCTGGCCGATTGGGACGTGCGTTGGCAGTCGACCCCGGTCCGTCCGGATGTCCCGGCGTTCCGGGCCCTGATCCGGGAACTCGGGCTCGCGACGGGCACGGACCAGATCCTCGTCCAGGAACTCATCGGCCTTGCCCGGGTCCCCAACCCCGAAACCGGCCGGGACACGGACTTGGACGTGGCCTTCCGCCAAACCCTGCTCGAGAGTCGGACAGGGGCACTCGTCTGGCAAGGGAGCTCATCCTTCGCCATGCCCGTCCTTGAAGCCGAGGCCGAGCCCGCCGTGCGCAGGGCCCTGCTGGAAACGATGAAGGCATCCCTCGGCGACTGCCCGTGGAGAACCGTGCGATGACAAGGCTCCCGTTCGTCCACTGCGTTGTCGCCGCCCTGGCGCTCGCGGGCTGCTTCGGCCGACAGGCCGCCGTCAAGCCCGAGCGCGCGGACGGCACCGTGGAGGCCGTGACGGCGGACCGCCCCGTGGCGCTGCGGCGCGTGGCCGTGTTGCCCATCCTGAACCGCACGGACGAACCTGAAGCCCCGGTGCGCCTCGCCGAAGAGATGGGTCGCCAGCTGGCCGATATCAAGGACCTCAAGCTGGTCGGTCCGGAAACGGCCCGCAAACAGCTGGCCCCGATGTACGAGACGGGCATGATTGGGCGCTTCGTGTCCGACCTCGACGAGGATCGCCGGACCTCGCCCGACCTTGCCCGCCTGGTGGGTGCCGGGCTGGGCGTTGACGGCGTGCTGGTCACGACCGTAACGCTCTACCAGCAGTACACCGACCGATTCCCGGATGGCACCCCCGCCGAGGTGGCCACGACCATCGTGGCCGTGCAGGCTGCCGTCGTCGATACCTTGACCGGGCGCACCGCCTGGAGCAACGCCGTGCTCGAACGCGCCCGCGGCGGCCGGGACTATCCTCCCTATGACCGGACGGTGGCGACGGCCGTCCGCAACCTGCTGGCCACCTGGCCGCGCTGATCCGGATCAGGAGTTTCCCCATGACCACCCGCAAGACCCAGGCCCTCGTCATCGGTGCCGGCCCCGGAGGCTACGTCGCGGCTATTCGCCTTGGCCAGCTCGGCATCCAGACGCTGGTCGTCGACAAGGCCGCGCTGGGCGGCACCTGCCTGAACGTCGGCTGCATTCCCTCCAAGGCCATGATCACGGCAGCCAAGTTCGCGGACAAGGCCCGCCATGCCGAAAGCATGGGCATCAAGGTGGGCTCGGTCGACGTCGACATGCCCGGCGTCATCCGCTGGAAGGACGATGTCGTCAAGAAGCTCGTCGGCGGCGTCGGCACCTTGCTGAAGGGCCACGGCATCGAGGTGCTCAACGGCCGCGCCACGTTCCGCGGCCCCAAGACGGTGGAAGTCATGACCGAGAAGGGACCCGTCACCGTCGAAGCCGACCACACTATCATCGCCACGGGCTCGATCCCGCTGGCGATTCCGGGCTTCGTCCCCGACGGCCAGCGCATCATCGATTCGACGGGCGCCCTCGCACTGACGTCGCTTCCCAATCGGATGGTCGTCATCGGCGGCGGCTACATCGGGCTCGAGCTCGGCACCGCCTATGCCAAGTTGGGGACCAAGGTCACGGTCCTCGAGGGCACCGACCAGCTGCTGCCCGGCTTCGATCCCGAGATCGCCAAGCTCATCGAGCGCAAGCTCAAGAAGCTGGGCGTCGAGATTGTCCTCAAGGCGAAGGCCAAGGGCTGGAGCGAAGGCATCAACGGTGTGGCCGTCCAGTACGAGGCCGACGGCGGGACCAAGACGGCCGTGTGTGACAAGGTGCTCGTCACGGTCGGCCGCAAGCCCTACAGCGAAGGCCTGGGCCTCGAGGCCGCCGGCTTGACGGTGGACGCCAAGGGCTTCATCACGGTCGACAACCAGATGCGGACGCAGGTGCCCGGCATCTATTGCATCGGCGACCTCGCCGGGCAGCCCATGCTGGCGCACAAGGCCAGCCGCGAGGGAGAAGTCGCCGCCGAAGTCATCGCCGGCCGCCCGAGCGCCATGGATGCACGCACGATTCCCGCCGTCGTGTTCACGGATCCCGAAATTGCGACGGCCGGCATCATGGAGCATGAGGCCAAGGCACAGGGCCTCGACGTGCACGTCGGCAAGTTCCCATTCGCGGCGCTGGGTCGGGCCCTGACGACCCAGGAGACGGACGGGTTCTTCAAGGTCGTGCTCGACCGCAAGACCGAGGAGATCCTCGGGGTGGCGATCGTGGGCCCCAATGCCTCGGACTTGATTGCCGAAGCCACGCTGGCCATCGAGATGGGGGCGCTCTTCGACGATCTTGCCCTGACCATCCACGCGCATCCGACCCTGCCGGAAGGCCTCAAGGAGGCGGTCCTCGCCGCCAAGGGCGAGGCCATCCACGCCCTCTCGGCGCCGATGGCCCGGGCCTAGGTCGCCGGCCCCATGGCGGTTCATGACTGGGTCGTCGTCGGCCATGAGACCGAGGCCGTCCTCGCCGCTGTGGCGGGGGCACGCCTCGGCCTCGATACCGTGCTTGTGGTGCCGCGGGATCGCATGCTGGGCGGCCTGCTGACGGAGGGCGGTCTCGCTTTCGTCGACCGGGACTCCCGGCATCTGACGCCACCCGCGGCAACCCCCGCCGATGGCCTCTTTGCCGAGTTCCTCGCACGCGCAGGCGTGCGCCTCGTCGCCCTCGATCCCGACAAGGGTGCACAGGCTCTCGCGGCCATGCTGCACGAGGCTGGCGTCCGGATCGTGCAGGGGGCGTGGCACCGGACGCGTGCCGTGCCCTCCACCCATGGCCTCGTCCTTGAGGCCATCGAGGTCGACGGCCAGTGGATCGAAGGGCGAGCCTTCCTCGACGGCACGCCCGACGGCGACCTCGCCGAGGTGCTGGGGGTACCCTTCGCCACGGGCTTCACCGAACACGGTACGGACCGGGTCCTGGGGATCAGCCCCTTGCCCCGCGTCCGCGGCGTAACGCCGGAAACCATCGTGTCCACCTGCCGCATGCTGGCGCAGGACCCGGATCTCGAGACCCGCAAGCAGGCGGCCTTCGGGAACCGACGCTTTCTGGATCTGGATGCTGGAGACGACTGGATTCTGATCGGTCCTCCCTACGTGGCGCTTGCCTTCCAGCGCTGGCGCGAGAAAGTGAACGCGCCCTGTCCCGTCACCTTCGAGGCCGACGGCTTCAACGTGGCCGTCCTGGGTCCGGATGACACCAGCTGGAACGGTCTCATCTACCACGTCGACGATCCGCTGCGACGCCTCGCGTGGTCGCGCGAGGGCGCCGACGACACGATGCGTGCCGAGGTGGCTCTCTTCGGGCGGTTCCTGCGCGAGGGTCTCGGCTGGCAGGACGCCGACGTCTCTTGTCCGCCGGGCCTGTATGTCCGGCAGACCCGACATGCGCGCCGCACCCGCCACCTGCTGGGCTTGGCCGAAATAGCATCGGGTGCGCCCCTGCCCCGGGTGGGAACCTTCTGCTACTGGCCGGACTTCCGCGGGTTCGCCGTCACGCCCACGCAAGGCCCCCTGGTGGCGCCCGTCGTGCCCGGGGCCGGCTGGCTCGCGGACTGGACGAACGTCGGCATGGCCAGCCGGGCGGCCGGCTATACGGCTCCGGCCCATTCCCTCTGCCGCCTCGTGCAGGTCAACGTCGTGCTGGGCACGGGTCTCGCCGCCGCCGTAGCCGTGCACCTGGGCAAGCAAGGCCCCTCGATCGGAACGGCCTGCGCGCCCGAGGTGCCGGATGCCCGCATCCGGGCCGTGCTGGCCGAGGCCGGATTGGCCAATGACGACCTGAGTGACCTCGCGGACACACCGAAGCGGGCCGCCGCACTTGCCGATGACCCGCTCGTGCGGGGCGAGACCAGGCTGCTCGCGCCTGCACCTGTACCCGTCATCGATCCCGACGATCGGCGCCAAGACTGGCTGACACGGGTCCGTATCGACCTCGCCGGAACGCGACCGATCATGGATGGTCCTTTCGGTCCGCGGCAGATGGTCTATGCCGACGACATCGCCACGGGCCGGGCACTCGAGTTCCTCGAGGACCGGCTAACCAAGATGCTGCTGCCCATGCATGCCAACCCGCATTCCGAGGCCTCGGCGGTCGGGATGGCTTCCGGTCGCTGGCGCGAACAGGCCCGCGACAGGGTGGCCCTCGCCTTGGGCGCCGGTCCCGACCATGCCGTTCTTTTCACAGGATCCGGTTCGACGGCGGCCGTCGATCGCTTCGTCGGCATTCTGGGTTGGAAGGTTCCGACGGACCCCGACCTCGCCGATCGCCTGCGCCGCAGCCTGTCGCCGACCGAGCGCCCCGTCGTGCTGCTGGGTCCCTGGGAGCACCACTCCAACGAATTGCCGTGGCGCGAATCCATCGCCCAGATCGAAACCCTGCCCGAAGGCCCCGACGGCCAACCGGACCGGGACGCGCTCGCCGAGGCCCTCGTGCGACACAAGGGCCGACGCCTGCTGGGCTCATTCTCGGCAGCCAGCAACGTGACGGGCCAGAAGGCCGACGTCGCGGGCCTGGCGGCCCAGTTGCACCGAGGCGGGGCGCTGGCTTGCGTGGACGCCGCTGCGGCCGGTCCCTACCTGCGCTACGCCATGGCGCCCGCCGCGAAGCCTGAGGAAGGCCTCGACGCGTTGTTCATGTCCATGCACAAGTTCGTCGGCGGCCCCGGGACGCCGGGCATCCTTGCGCTGCGGCGCGACCTCGTCCGCCATCCCGTCCCTGCGGTCCCCGGCGGCGGGACCGTCGCCTACGTCGGCCCTTCCGAGCATCGCTACCTGCTCGACCCCGTACGGCGGGAAGAAGGAGGTACACCGGACGTCCCGGGTGCCGTCCGGGCCGGCCTGTGCATGGTGGTCCGGGATCGCGTCGGCATGCCTGTCATCGAAGCCCTTGAACACGAGTTGGTCACGCGGGGCCGACAGGTCTGGGGCCGGCATCCGGGCCTCGTGGTGCTGGGTTCCGACACGGCCGATCGCCTGCCGTTCTTCAGCATGCTGGTTCGCCACGGCGAGGGTTTCCTGCACCACGGCTTCGTCGTGGTCCTGCTGAGCGATCTGTTCGGTATTCAGGCGCGGGGCGGCTGCTCGTGCGCGGGCCCCTACGGCCACCGACTGCTGGGCATCGATGCGACCACCAGCCGGCGCTTCGAACGGGCCATAGCCGAGGGCCATGAGGTCCTGAAACCCGGCTGGGTCCGCCTGGGCCTGCACTGGTGCCAGGATGCCGGCACGGTCAACCTGCTGCTGGACGCCATGACGTTCGTGGCCGAGCACGGCTGGAAGTTCCTGCCGCAGTACCACGTCGATCCCGCGAGCGGCCGCTGGACCCATCGATTCCGGGCCCGCCCCGAGGTTCCCCACCTGGACACGTGGCTGGATCCCCGGGGTCCCGCGACCGCGATGGCCGCGCCCGCACTGGGGGACATCCTGCCCCGGGCGCATGCCTTGGCCGACGAGGCCGGGCAGGAAGCGGCAAGGCAGGGCCCGCTGCCTGTCCAGGGCCTGCCCGCGAGCATCGACGACCTCCGGTGGTTCGCCTGGCCGCACGAAGTCCTGGCCGACTGGCAGGCAGGTGTCCCCTTGCCGGCGCCCCGCGTGCCCTTCCGGATGGCCTGACGCTCGTGTCCGAAGGCCTGATGGAGCGTCTTTGCGCCGTGCTGGTGCTGATCGGGAGCCTGTTGCTGCCGACCCCGTCGGAAGCAGCCCTGCAGGTTCGGGATGATCGGGGCCAGATCATTCGGTTCGCACAGCCACCGCGACGCATCGTGAGCGTCCTGCCCTCGCTGACGGAAACGGTCGCGGCCCTCGGGGGACTCGATCGCCTCGTCGGTACGGATCGCTACTCGGACTGGCCTGAAAACGTCCGTGCATTGCCCAAGGTCGGGGGCGGCATCGACCCCAATCTCGAGGCCATCGTGGCCCTGCGCCCGGACTGCGTGCTGATCGCTCCCTCGGCCCGAGTGAGCCGAAGGCTCGAACAGCTGGGGCTTCGCGTCGTGGCGCTCGAGCCCAAGACCCACGCCGATGTCCGGCGCGTCATCCGGGTCGTGGGCACCTTGCTCGGCAGCTCGTCGGTCCCGCGCCTGCTGACCGACATGGAGCGCGGCCTCGACGCAGCGGCCGTCCGGGTGCCGGCCAAGGCCAAGGGCATGCGTGCCTATGTCGAGGTAGATCGGACGCCCTACGCCGCAAGCAGCGGCTCCTTCCTGGGCGAGACCTTGGCCCGGTTGGGGCTTGCCAACATCGTGCCGGCCTCGATGGGGCCCTTCCCCCACCTCAATCCCGAGTTCGTGGTCTCGGCCAACCCGTCCGTCATCCTGATGGCCGGGGGCAGTGCGGCCGAGCTTTCGGCCCGGCCAGGCTGGAAGCGCATCGAGGCCGTGCGATTGGGCAGGGTCCGTGTCTTCGATCAGCAGGAAGGCAACGTTCTGGTCCGGCCGGGTCCCCGCCTGGCCGAGGCAGCCGCCCTCCTCGCGGATGCCCTCGCGGTACTGGTGCCTTGACCGGTCGGCTCTTGGCGGGACTCGGGGTCCTGACGGTCTTGCTTGGCCTGCTCGGGCTCTGCCTGGGTTCGACGGGCTGGATCTGGCTCTGGCATGAGGGCACCGACCCCGTCATCCTCTGGGAACTGCGCATGCCGCGAACCGCGGGCGCATGGTTGGCCGGCGGCCTGCTGGGCCTCGTCGGGGCCATCGCGCAGGGGCTGTTCCGCAATCCGCTGGCGGACCCCTACCTCCTGGGCAGCGCATCCGGTGCCTCGCTGGGTGTCGCGGCCGTGCTGGCCGTGGGTGGCACCGCCGGGGCCGAGGCCATGGCTGCGGGGTCGTGGCTGCTGCGCCTCGGCCTGACGGGCGCGGCCTTCCTTGGGGCCATCGCCGCGGTCCTCCTGACCCTGGTGCTGGCCCAGGGATTGGCCCACACGTTGCGCCTGCTGCTGGCGGGCGTGATCGTCGGTGTGGTCCTGGGAGCCGTCACGTCCCTGCTGGGACTCGCCGTCCCCGCCATCGCCCCGGCCCTTCAAGCCTTCATGGTGGGCAGCACCGGCCTGCTTGGCTGGACCTCGGTCACCCTGCTGGCCCTCGTCCTGTCCTCGGGCCTCACCGTGGCCATCCTGCTGGGCCCGTGGCTGGATGCGCTTTCGCTGGGCGAGGAAACGGCCACCAGCCTCGGCTTGCCCGTCACCCTGCTCCGCAGCGTGATGCTGGCCATCCTCGCCTTGGGCACGGGCACCGTCGTCGCGCAGGCGGGCCTCATCGCCTTCGTCGGCCTCGCGGCACCGCACGCGGTCCGTGCCGCGACCCGTCTGACACACCGGCCGCTGCTGCTGGCTTCGTCGCTGATGGGTGGCGTGCTGCTGCTGGGAGCCGACCTGCTGTCCCGCTGGCTGCTGGCCCCGCAGGAACTGCCCGTGGGCATCCTGACGGCCTGCCTGGGCGGTGGCTACCTGCTCTGGTGGATGCAACGGCAGGGCCAAGGGGGGCAGGTAGCGTGACCACGGCCCCGTTCCTGGCGCCTGAGGGCATGCCGGCCCTGAGCGCACGCGGGCTCGACGTGGGGGCCGGACACCGTCGGCTGCTGGGTCCCTTGGACCTCGAACTGGCATCCGGCACGTGGACCAGCCTCGTCGGTCCCAACGGCGCGGGCAAGTCCACCTTGCTGAGAGCACTTGCGGGCGTGATCCCGCACGAAGGCGAGGTCCTCTGGCATGGCATGGCCCGATCGGGCATGCCGCCGCGCGCCCGGGGCCGCCATCTGGCCTGGCTGGGCCACGAGATGCCCGGGGCCGAGGACCTGCTGGTCGAAGATGTCGTCATGCTGGGCCGGCTGCCCCACCAGGACCTGCTCTCGGGCATCCGGCCCCGGGACAGGGAGGCCGTGAACCAGGCACTCGAGGCTGCCGGCGCGAGCTATTGGCGGAAGCGGGCCATGGGCACGCTCTCGGCGGGCGAGCGCCAGCGTGTCCGGCTCGCACGGGTGCTGGCCGTGAATGCCCCGGTGCTGCTGCTAGACGAGCCTCTCGCCAACCTCGATCCACCGCATCAAGCGGACGTTCTTGCCCTGATACGACGTCTGGTCGATGCAGGCAGGACGGTCGTGACCGTGCTGCATGAGTTGCAGCCTGCCCTGTCGGCAGACCGGATGCTGATCCTCGAATGCGGCGGCATCCGGCATCATGGTGCCTGCAGCGATCTGCGCACGCACCGCGAGCTCGAGGGCGTGTTCCTCGATCGCATCGCCATCCACCACATTGGGGACATCCCCATCCCGATGCCCCGCACCTGAGTCCCACCGGAGCCACCCATGGAACCCGTGACGCCCCCGACCGAAAAGCCCTTGCTGAACCCGGATGGGCAGCGCCGAGGGCTGGTCCTCGTCCATACCGGCGACGGCAAGGGCAAGAGCACGGCGGCCTTCGGGCTGGCTGCCCGGGCCCACGGTCGCGGCAAGCCGGTGAAGGTGTTCCAGTTCATGAAGTTGCCCACCTCGCGATTTGGCGAGCACCGTGCGTGCGAGACGCTGGGACTGCCCGTCGAAGGCCTGGGCGACGGCTTCAGCTGGGACAGCAAGGACCTCGAGCGATCGGCCGGAATCGCCCTCGAGGGCTGGCGAAAGGTCAAAGTTGCCATCCTGTCGGGCGAATGGTTCATGGTCGTGCTGGACGAGGTCACCTATCCCGTGCGATTCGGATGGATTCCCCTCGAGGACGTCCTCGAGACACTGCGTGCGCGCCCGGAGCACGTTCATGTTGTTCTGACCGGCCGGGACTGTCCGGAAGAGATCGTCGACGTGGCCGACACGGTCACGGACATGCACCTTGTCAAGCACGCCTTCCAAGCCGGCATCCCCGCACAGCGCGGCATCGAGGACTGAGCCCCATGACTACGCCCCTGCGCGAGGCCCTGATGGCCCGCATGGATGCCAAGACCAAGCCCCTCGGGGCGCTTGGCCGCCTCGAGGATCTGGCCATTCAACTGGGCCTGATCCTCGGAACCGAACACCCCAGACTGCATGAGCCCCAGATGGTGGTCTTTGCCGGGGACCATGGTCTGGCCAGCCACGGCGTTTCGGCCTACCCGTCGGACGTGACATGGCAGATGGTCGAGAACTTTCTTGCGGGCGGAGCAGCCGTCAGCGTCCTCGCCCGACTGCACGGCCTGGCGCTGACAATCGTGGACTGCGGCGTCGCCCACGAATTCGGACCGCGCCCCGGCCTCATCGACCACAAGGTGGCACCGGGCACGGCAGACTCCCGAACCGGTCCTGCGATGACGGAGGATCAGTGCGCAGCGGCGATCGCCGCAGGTGCGGACGTCGTGCGAAGCCTGCCCGGCAATGTCCTGCTGCTGGGCGAAATGGGCATCGGCAACACGTCTGCGGCTGCCCTGCTGATGGCCAGGCTGACGGGTCGGGACATCGCCTCGTGCACGGGCTCGGGGACGGGCCTCGATGCCACGGGCATCGCCCGCAAGACGGCCATCCTGCAGGACGTGCTGGACCGGCACGCCGACGCGCAAGCTCCGATGGAGGCCTTGGCCGCCATGGGCGGCTTCGAGATCGCGGCCATGGTCGGGGCCGTCCGTGAAGCAGCACGCCAGCGTCGCGTCGTGGTCGTCGACGGCTTCATCGCCACCGCGGCAGTCCGGGTGGCCGTTGCCTTGGACCCCGCAGTCAAGGACACCTGCGTCTATGCGCACGCCTCGGGCGAGCGCGGACACGCCGTCCTGCTGGCCGAGATGGAGGTGCGCCCTCTGCTGGACCTGGGCATGCGCCTGGGCGAGGGATCGGGCGCTGCCGTCGCCTGGCCCCTGCTGCTCGCCGCCACGTGCCTGCTGGACGAGATGGCGACCTTTGCCTCGGCCGGAGTCTCGGAGCGCACGTGAGGCCCCCGCGCAAGACCCGCATCAAGGGCACGCAACCCGGTGCGCCGACGCCCTCGGATGCCGGCCCCTTCGAGGCGATGCTGGCGCCGTTGCTCGGTCCCGCGACAGCCCCGAAGGCTCCCCTGCAACCGACGGAGGCTGTGGCGCCAGACGGCTCGATCGTGCCGGGTCCCGCCCCTTTCACGGCGCCCTTGCCGCTCTCGATTCCCGGACCGCTGCCCCCGCCACCGGAGCCACCCCGGCTCCGAACACCCGCGGATACGCTGCGCGAGGTCCTGCTGGCGGTGCAGTTCTTCACGCGGATCCCGATCACGGGCCGATTGGCCGACTGGGTCGGCTTCAGTCCGGCGATGCTTCGTGCCAGCGCGGCCCACTTTCCCGCGATCGGGCTCATGATCGGCGGCCTCGCCGCCCTCGTGCAGCTCGGGATCATGCTCGGCATGCCGGCCGGACCGATGCGCCCCCTGCTGGCAGCCGTCCTGGGCACGCTGGCGACGGTGTGGGCGACGGGAGCCTTCCACGAGGACGGGATGGCCGATACGGCCGACGGTCTGGGCGGCAGCATGGATCGCGACCGCGCCCTCGAGATCATGAAGGACTCGCGGGTTGGTACCTACGGCAGCATCGCGCTCTGGCTGACACTCGCCACCAAGGTGGTGACGCTGGCCATGCTGGGCGCGGAAAGCCTGGGCGCCATGTTGGCCGCAGGCCTCGCGGCACATGGTGTCTCGCGCCTGCTGCCGCTGGGGCTGGTGGCCTCGATGCGTCATGTCGGGGACACGGCCACCTCCAAGGCCAAGCCGCTCGCGGATGCCATCGGGATGGAAGGCCTCGTCATCGCGGCGCTGTGGACGTTGCCTGCCCTCTTGCCGCTGTCCTCGCTGGCCGGATCGACCGTGCTGGCCGCGGCCCTGCTGGCAGCCTTCCTCGCCGCATATGCCGCGTGGCGCCTGTTCCGCAGGCGGTTGGGCGGCTTCACGGGGGATAGTCTGGGCGCGGCCCAGCAGGGCAGCGAAGTCGCGTTCCTGCTGGGCGCGGCCTTCGCCATTGGCCAAGGCCTGTGACGACGACGGGTCCGGCCTTCGGTACCGTGCGGCCCCTGCGGGTCTTGCGCCATGCGCGAGTCAAGGTGGCTCGGGGCATCTGCTACGGGCTGCAGGACGTCCCTTTCAGCCGGACCCACACCGCCCAGGTGGCCGCAGCCTTCGTTGACGCCCTCGACGGGCGCGTACCCGCCCGAGCACGGATATCCCCGCGCACCCGATGCCTCGCGCTCTGGCAGGCGGTGGCCGGCCAACTGAGGCGGGACGAGGCCGGCCACGCACCGGACGGCAGCCGCATCGCCGTCTCGATTGACTCAAGAATCGGGGAGATGGACTTCGGTGCTTGGGAGGGGCTGGCCTGGGGGCATATCCCCGAAGCCCAGATGACGGGCTGGACGGACCGCTTTCTGGACTATCCGTGCGGCGGTGGCGAATCGGTAAGACGGTTTCTGAGCCGGATGCTCGAGGCGTGGCAAGAGGATGCCGAAAGTCCGGCGGGCATCATCTGGGTCGCTCACGCGGGCATCCTGCGCGGGCTCGAGGTACTCGAGGCGAACGGCTGGAAGGTCCCGGACCAGTTGGCAGCGTCCGACTGGCCACGGCGCAGCCTCGACTTCGGAGCCTGGGAGGACTATCCCCTCGGCATCGGCATCGGGGCCCGGGCCTGAGGGCTCGGCGTCAAGGACGGGCCCACGGCGGCTCCCCCACGGCGACGAACACGTCCGCCAGGTCCTGGTCATCGCGCAGCAGATTCTCGAGCTCGTCCTCGACCGTCAACACATGCAGGCGCGGATGGTCGTCCATGGCGATCGACTCTCCCCAGACCGGCGTCGCGGCCTGCCCGCCCTTGTAGGACAGCACCTCATGCCGACCCCGGGCATCCAGGCGCCCCGTGGCCACCATCACGTGCGCTCCGCCATCCAGGGAGACCAAGGCCCCCGGTGGCCAAGCCGCCCCCCCGAGACGTACACCGGAACCCTCGAGGATGACGGGGACCCTTTGGTGCCCGTGGGGCAGCATGACCCTGCGGAAGCCCTCCGGATCGCCGACAGGCACACGCGCCATCAAGGCTCGGGCCGCCTGGTCCGTCACGAGGCCGGCACGAATGGCGGCACGAAAGACCAGGCTGTAGCAATGGTCGGTGTCGTCGCGCCAATCGGGGTGATGGCCGGCCACGTACCGCGGCAGGCTGGCGGGATCGTCGATCCACGGACGCATGGCGGCGAGCAGACGCACGCCTGGCGACACGCCGGAACGGACCAGCCGATCAGCCGAAGGGCGCAGAGGTTCCGGACGGGCAGACGGGCCGAGCCGCGCCGGCAGCCCCGCGGCCGGTGCTGGGCGACCGATGGGGCCGTCAGGCAATCGGGGCATGATGCCGGAGTCATCGGCGGGAACCACGCCCTACTTGCGCGTTTCCGATACCCGGCTAACCGACGATCAAGGCCTTGTTGAGGCGCTCGCGCAACTCGAGGGTCGTCAGCTCCTTGCCATCCTGACGCGGGCTGGCGGCCTCTCGGCCGACCTGCTGGAGCAACTCGAGCGCAGGCGGGCCGAGCTCCCTGCGCTGCACGGCCCGCAGAGCATCGTCCACGACGGCAATCCGGGCCTGCTGAGCCAGACGCCACGCCCGGAACGCTTGCGGGGTGACTTCCTTGCCATCCGCATTTTTCCTGCCGACGGACGCTGCGCGAGCGTCGATTTCGGCCCGCAGGTCCTCGCGGGCCGAAGACAGGGCCAAGGTCGTGGCCCCCGCAAGGCGCTGCTGGTTGACGGCCTCGGGCGCATTGGGCTGGGCCTGACGCCCACGGACCACCGCCTGCGACAGGGCGGCCTGGACCTCCTGGGGCGTCATCTCCCGGGCGTCACTCGTTCGGGTCAGCATGCCGGCGATGCGCTGGGCATCTTCCGGGCGCAGATCGCCTCGCCGCAAAAGATCCTGCGCCTGCTTCAGCAACCCGAGGCGCATCTCCTGAGCGCGGCTCCACGCGGCAAATTCCCCGGGCGTGAAAGCCTTGCCATCCGCAACCTTGCGCCCGACGGAGGCTGCCTTCGCCTCGATTTCCGAACGGATGTCCTCGATGTCGGAACCGATCCGGAGGGCCGCGGAGGCAACGGCCCCGGCCTCGGCGACGGGTACCCGGCGACGCGCGGCATAGGCCACCTCGGCCAGCACAGCCTCCATCTCCTGGGGCGTACGCTCGAGACCCATGCCGTCCGGACGTGCCTGGCCCGTAAAGGCCTCCTGCAGGCGGGCGATGGCGTCAGGGGCCAGATCGCCATGCTCGAGCAGGCGCAGGCCTTCCTCGACCTGGCGCAGGGCCGTGGTGCGCGCCAGGACGAAGGCCTGATGCTCCTGAGGCGTATATTCCTTGCCCTCGGCGTCCGTCCGACCGACCTGTGCGGCCCTGTTGGCCAGATCCGCACGAATATCCTCGCGCAGCGAAGCGAGGTCCAGCGTCGCCGAGACCAGAGCGGCCTGATGCTCGCGAGCAGGCGCGTCCAAGGGCTGGGGGCGATCGCGTTCGAAGGCCGTGCCGACCATCTTGGCCCGGAGCTCCTGCGGGGTATAGCCGGCCGCCCCGGTGTTCATGTCCGAGAACATCCGCGACAGTTCCTGGGCCGACTCGACGGAAAGCTTGCCGGAACCAAGCAGCTTGAGGGCCTTGTCGGCGGCCTTCATCATCTCCTCACGGCCCTTGCGGTAGGCGACGAACTCGCGGCCCGTGAGGGCCTGGCCATCGGCCGCGGGACGGCCAACCATGGCGCGCTTCTCGGCGATGTCGGCGGCCCAGTCCTGCCTTGCCGTGGAAACGGCGAGGGTTGCAGCCACCGTGGCCTCGCGCCGGGCCGCCTGCGCCGCATCATGGGGTTCGGGGTTCGCGTTCAGGAAGGCGCAGTCGGCCAAGGCCGCGTGGACCTCCTGCGGCGTGCGCTCCAGGCCTTCGGGGCCGGCCGCCGGTGCCAACAGCTGCTCGAGACGCTGGGCCTGCGCAGGGGCCATGTTGCCGGCCTTGAGCATGCCGAGGCCGCGATCGAACAACTCCATTCGGGTCCGGACACTGGTGGCATAGGCCCGGAATTCGCCGGAGGTCATGGCAGCCCCCGGGGCCATGGCTTGCCGCTGAACGCGCCGGAGATCGTCCGTCAGCCTTTGCTTCTCGGTGCCGATCGCGTGGGCCGCATCGACCGTGGCCTTGTGTGCGGCAACCGCATCGGGGCCCACAGGACGTCCGTTGACCGCTATCCAGGACCGGCTTGCGGCCGAGGCCGCCAAGGGGCCATAGCCCGGGAATGGCGGCGGCGCTGCCGCCGGCCGGAGTGCCTCCTGGGCACCGAGACTCAACCGGTCCGTCTCGAGGCTGCGCTTGACTTGGCCCACGCCGGCGGCCTGACCCGACGCACCCGCGCGAAGCGGGCCCGTCACGACCGAAGGGAATCCAAGCCTGCGGATGTCCATCAAGAGCCTCCCGTGCCAAGTAAGACAAAGCATTATCTGGGCAAGCAAGGCTCCGACCGCTCCCGTTTGATGAACATTTCACAGGCGGTCTACCCAAGCAACCCCGGTCGAGCGGTAGCCAGAGGCAGGGCCTCGCCCCTTGGTGCTAGAGCAGCGACTCGATATCCTTGCCCAGGGACCCGGGCTCGGCCGACGACCCGTAGCGGGCTACCACCTTGCCCTTGCGGTCGATCAGGAACTTGCCGAAGTTCCAGCTGATGTCCCCGGGCTTGGCCTGCTTGAGCCAAGCATAGAGCGGATGGGTCCCGGACCCGTTGACCTCGACCTTGGCGAACATCGGGAAAGTCACGCCGTACTCCCGCGAGCAGAACTTGGCAATCTCTCCGGAAGTGCCGGGCTCCTGTCCCCCGAACTGATTGCAGGGGAAGCCGAGGACGGCAAGGCCCTTGGCGCCGTAGCGCTGGTGCAGCTGCTGCAGACCCTCGTACTGGGGTGTGTAGCCACACTGGCTGGCCGTGTTGACGATCAGCAGCACCTTGCCCTGCCAGGCAGCAAGCGTCGTCGCCTTGCCGGCGATCGTCTTCACCGGGATATCCCACGGCGCACCGGCTCCTGCCGCCCAAGCCGGAGCTGTGCCCATCAGGGCCATGACGGAAAAGGCGGCAAGGCAGGACGTACGGATCATTGGGCAGGCTCCTCGAATCGGGTTGAATGTCTAAATCATGTATACCACCAGACGCCCCGAAACACATCCTGTCCAGCATAGAGGCGCGCACCGATAAACTAAATATAGCAATAGGCTATCCAAATGCGTGAAGCCATATCCTGGACAGGGCGTCCTCTACGCGGGATGTGGGAGCCGGGGTCACGTGCATCCCTAGCCCCTCTCCACAAGGAGTCCCGCATCGACATCAATCAACACCTGCCCGAGTTCAGGGCCGAGGCCTATCATCAAGGCACCCTCCGCACCTTCACCCACGAGGACCTGCTCGGCCGCTGGGCCGTGCTTTTCTTCTTTCCTGCCGACTTCACATTCGTCTGCCCGACGGAACTGGCCGATCTGGGCGAACGGCATGCCGAGTTGCAGGCGATGGGGGTTGAGGTCTTCAGCGTCAGCACGGACAAGCACTTCACCCACACGGCCTGGCACGCCACGTCGCTCAGCATTGGCAAGCTGACCTACCCGATGCTGGCCGACCCCGCTGGCCATCTCTCACGTGCCTTCGGAGTCCACGTCGCGGAAACGGGCCTCGCACGGCGCGGCACGTTCGTCATCAACCCCGAGGGCCTCGTGAAGATCATCGAGGTCACGGACGACGGCATCGGGCGCAACGCGAGCGAACTCGTCCGCAAGATCCAGGCCGCGCAATTCGTGGCCGAAAATCCGGGCGAGGCCTGTCCCGCCCACTGGACGCCCGGGGCCATCTCGCTGAAGCCCGAACCTGACCTGGTCGGCAAGCTCTAGCAACCCGTATCCACCCTCCGCACGTCTACGCCCTCCGCACGGTCCACGGCAACGCCTGTCCGGCGACAACCCCGGTTTCCGGGGCATGGACCATGCAGGATCCGGCGGCAGGGCCGGACGCGCCGACCAGACATGAACCCACAGGACATCCTGACGCAGCCCCCCGCCCCCCTGGAAGCGGATGACTCGGGCTGCCACGACCACGCTTGCCATCCGGCCCTGTCGTCGGGACACACGGTCCGACAAGATGCCCTCGTCCGCGCCTTGCGGCTCGAGTACCTGACAGTCGGCTGGAATCTGCTCGAGGGCGCGCTGGCCGTCGCGGCGGCCCTGGCCGCAGGCAGTGTGGCCATCATGGGCTTTGGCATCGACAGCTTCGTCGAGTGTGCCTCGGCCCTTATCATGATTGGCCGCCTGCGTGCCGAGCGTGAGGGCAACCTCGACGCCCATGCCCTCGAGGCCCTCGAGCACCGCGCGCGACGCCTCATCGCCGCGTCGCTCCTCGCCCTGTCGGCCTATGTGGCCATCGATGCCCTGCAGACGCTTCAGGCCGGGAAACATCCCGAGTTCAGTGCGCCGGGCGTCGGGCTGCTGCTGGTATCCATCGCCCTGATGCTGTGGCTGGCCAAGGCCAAGCGGCGCCTGGCAGCCGAGTTGGGCAGCGGAGCTCTGGAAGCGGATGCCGTCCAGACCACGGCCTGTTTCTGGCTGTCCGTCGCCGCGCTCGCGGGCGTGGGCCTGAACGGGCTGCTGGGCTGGTGGTGGGCCGATCCGGCAGCCGCCCTTGTCATCGCCGGACTTGTCGCCTACGAAGGCCGGGAAGCTTGGCGCGGCAAGGACTGCTGCTGACCCGGCCGGCCGTCACGCCGGGGCGACGGCGCCAGCGCCAGGTCCGGCCGGCCCGGGCATGACGGCGTCCTGCAAGATGTCCTTCATGCGACGGGCCACGCGCAACACGCGTTCGGCCTTCTCTTCCGTCACGGCGGCCACCTTGCGGGCATCCGCGGCGATGCTGCGGGCCAGCTCACGGGAAACCGGGCCGGGGTCGCGAGCCAGGTCCTGCGCACGGTGGGCGACATGGCCCGCAAGGCCCACCGCAGCCTTGCCGCCCGACACCAGTGCCTCGTGGTTCTCGGTTCCGAACTGGATCAAGTCGAAGCCCAGCGCCGCCGTCTTGAGACCGACGGCCCAGACCTGGCCTCCGGGTACCAGCATCAGCGCATGACCCGATATGGAAACGGCATGTCGGGCAATGGCCGCGACCTTGCCCACGGAAAAACCCTCGTCGCCAATTTCGGAAGCCAGGCGCGACAGGCCCACACCATCCGCCGCCATGCCCGCGATGGGATTCAGGCGTGCCACGACGGCCGAGCCCACGCCGGCAAGCCGCAAGGCCGCGCTGGCACCGGTCAGGGCATCGAGCGCCCCTCCCCCGAGCCGATCCCACGTGGCCTTTTGTGTCAGAAGGTCGGGTTCCCTCACCACATCGGCCATGACCCGCCCCAGATGCACGGCCCCGACCCCACCCCGGACCACGTCGAGCGTCGCAGTGACACGGCCCAGCCGGCTCAGGGCGTCGGGTGCGGTCAAGCCGGGCCGGTAGGCCGCACCCTGTTCGCGGGCAGCCTGCAGCTCCGACAAGTGTTTGCGCAGGTCCTTCTGGCCCGCCAGCAAATCCTTGCCGCTCTGGACCCCACTCGTCGCGGCCTCGACGGCACTGGCCAGATCGGCGAGGCGTGCGCTTTCCGTCAGGCCCGCCCATGCCGCCACGGCCGAAGCACCCATGCCTGCGGCGACCAAACCGGAACCCGACTCGCGCACGGCCTCGATGGCCTCGACCTTTTCCTTGAGCAACTTGGCGCCATCGGCCGTCAGGGTCACCAAGTCTTCCTGGGCGGCAGCCTCCGCCGAGAGTTTCAACTGGTCGGCCGGCATGCGCGACGCCGTCCCGGTGTCCCCGCCGACACCCGACATCGGCGTCGGGAGCGGCGCGGACACCGCGCTCATCCTGCCTGTCACGCGCTGGGTCATAAGCCTACCAGCCATGGGATACCCGGTAGCAGGGAGAGCCTATCCGATCATCCGCGGGACACGGGGCTCGACAACGGCAGCCAGACTTCGTTGCGGCGCAGGAACCACAGGCTGAAGGGCTGGTTGTACCGGGCCCATGTCGCCTCGCCCCGGGGCTCGAGCCCCGCCGTCCGCAGGGCCTCACGCAGGCGTCGCTCCTGCGTGCGGAAGGCGTCCTCCGTCCACCAGCCGCTGTAGCGGAGGACGGCCACGTCGCGGCCCGGAACCTCGCGCAGCGTCACCCGGGCATCCGCTGGCCGCGGCAGCCGCGCCATGTCCATGCCGGGTGGCATCACGAACTGCACGGCGTGACGGCCCGCCATCCCCGAGGCCTCCCCTTGCAGGACCGGGGCCGTCATCGGCAGTTCCTGACCGCGACCCGCTTCCTGCAGGACCGGAGCTGTCATCGGCAGCTCCCGGCCGCCACCCGCCGGCATGCTGTTCTGCCCCCCGATGTAGCGGACGAGCGGGCGAAAACCGAGGTTGCCCGCATCGGCAAACGGAGCCTCGACGACGACCTCGGCCACGACATAGGGCGCATAGCGCCGCACCTCGAAATCGGGGGCCCGGCGAACCACCTCGTAAACCGGCTCGGCAATGGACATCGGCAACCTCCTCAGGGCGTGGCGACGGGCACGACAGGACGCACCGCGCCTGCAGGACGCCACGCGACAACCTTCGAGAACAAGCCCACCCGGACCGTCATCGCGAGACGACCGTCCTCTTCGCGAACGAAAGTGGCGGCATACCAGTCCTGGCGCCGAGGTGCGAACACCTCGCCCTGCCAACGCCCCGGACCACCCGCGGCATGCAGGTCGTGAAACAGGGTCCGGCCAAGCAGGCGAGCGTCAGGTGCCTCGAGCACCGTGCCCCGGAAGCCACCGGCTACCGGGACCACTTGAACGACCGCCGCATCGTCGGAGTGCCGCCGGGCACCGACGATGCCCGCCTCCGCAGCACCCGCAGGGCCGGCGGAAAAGAGCAGCAGGATACCCGCGGCGAGAAGGCCCGGCCTAACGCATCCCCTCCCTGCCAACTCCGCAACCACGCCCTGACAAGGTCCTCGTCGACGGGAACGACGAGCGTCTTGTCCCGGCTCTTGTCCCCGCTCACAAGGCAAACCCGGGTCCGCGCCACGCCCAGTGCCTCGGCGACGAGGCGGCAAACCGCCACATTGGCTGCTCCCTCGACGGGCGCCGAGCGGACGCGCACACCCAACCGGGGACGGTCACCCGATCGTATCGTCACGCCCGTGAATGCGTCCTGAGCAGCCTTTGGATGGACCCGCAGGTCGAGCAACAGCCCTTCGCGAGCATGCCGCAGGGGCGCGGCCCCGTCCTCAGGCATCCACGGCGAAACGGCGCAGGTCGGCGAGGGTGCTGAACTCGAGCGCGGCAAGATGCGTCGCGGCGAGGCGGACCTTGGGCGCCATGCCGGCCTCGAAGGCCTCCTGCCAGCGCGGGGCACACAGGCACCAAGAATCACCGGCCCTCAGGCCCGGGAAGTGATGTTCGGGGCGCGGCGTGCTCAGATCGTTGCCTGCAGCCTTCGAGAACGCGAGGAAGTCGTCGGTCATGACGGCGCAGACGGCATGGACGCCAAAGTCATCGCCGTTGACCTCACAGCAGCCGGTCCGGGTCCAGCCGGTGAGGGGATCCGTACTGCACGACTGCAGGGGCTGGCCCAGCACATTGAGTTGGGTCGACGAGGGTGCCTGTTTCACGTTCACGAAACCTCCGTCCGCCATGGTACCCGTTCCGGGGCGGTGCTAGCATGACACTTCGTGCACGATCCGACCAAGGACACGACCGACGATGCCCTCGTCGGAGATTGGCGCATCCTGCAGCCCCGCAAGGGCCACCGCTGGTCGACGGACGACTTGCTGTGCGCCTGGTTCGCCCTCGACACCCTGGACCAGCTGGGCATGGTTCCGGACAGGTCCCTCGATCTGGGTTGCGGGCTTGGCTCCGTCGCGATGATGCTGGCGTGGGCCCTGCCCGGCCTGCACGTCACGGGCCTCGAGAAACAGCCGTCCCGGATCACCCTGGCGCGTCGGTCCGTCTCTCGAAACGGTGCGACGGACCGCATCCGACTGGTCGAGGGCGATGTTCGCGACGCCCGTGCTTTCCTGATGCCGCCCGGCATGGCTGGCTGGCCCCTCGTGACGGCAACTCCTCCCTACTGGCCCGTGACCTCGGGTACCCACGGGGACGACGAGCAAGCCCGATGTCGCTTCGACCTCATTGGCTCCGTAGAGGACTATGGCCGGGCAGCCCAGGATCTGCTCGCTCCGCAGGGCTTGCTGGTGATGGTCTATGACGGCCGGCAGAAAGAACGGTTGGACCGCGCCACGTCCGGCCTGTGGCGCCTTCGCGCACGGCCTGTCGTCGCGCGCGAGGGCGATCCGCCGCTGCTGACGCTGGGCGTCTGGACGCTGGCGCAAGCAGACACCTCCCCCCGGGACCCGGAGCCGCCTTTGCTGCTGAGACATACGGACGGCACGCGCAGCCCGGCCTTCTCGGCCCTCCGCCACCGAATGGGAATGCCGGCCTGAAGGCGCCTCAGGGCGTCTCGGGCCAGATGCGCAGGCCTTCGCTCTCACCGCCCACCGGCACGTAGATGCTGCCGTCCGTACCCACGGCGATGGCTTCGGGCTGCTGGAAGCGCAAACGCAGGGCCAGGGCCTCGCCATCACCCACCCGATCGCCACCCCCCGCGACCGTGCGCACGACGCCCGTCCCCAGGTCGATGGCCCGGACGCGGGCATTGCCCACGTCTGCCACCAAGAGGCGACCGCCTGAGGCATCCAGGGCCAGCGGCACGGAGGCGATGGCCGGGGGAAAGTCGAAGGCCGCCTCGGCCGCCGAACCGCCATCGCCCGACAATCCCCGCTGACCGCTGCCGGCCACGGACAACGGACGCACGCCCGCCCATGATCCGGATGCGGGTTGGGTCAGGACCACGATGCGCTGACGATCGACGGAGGCCGTGAACAGCTGCTCGCGGCCATCCAGCAGGCGTCGCCACGCGAGGCCGGAATGACCCTGCACCTCGCCGGCGAGCAGGCTCGAGACGAACGCAGAACCTGTCGCCTCTGAAGATGCCAACCGCGCCACGTCCGTCACCTGGCCATCTTCCCCGCGCAAGTGCCGGATCCGATCCGCGAAGACATCCAGCACATACAGCCCGCCCCGGTCATCCCAAGCCATCGCAGGGGCCGACAACAGGGCGGATGTCCGGCCATCGACATCATCAGGTCCATCCATCGGCTCGCCCGTGCCCAGCAACCGGTACCAGCGCCCAGCCAGGACCGGACGGCCAAAGCGGACGCCATCGGCGACAGGCACGAAGCCGACGACCGCATGCGCTTCCGCTTGGACAGCCAGGTCCCCCGCGGCATGGACCGCGAAGCGAATCGGCCCGAAGGCCGCGTCCCTGGCCACCGCACCATCCTCAGGCAGGGGCACGGTCGTCGTCGGTTCTGCATCGACACCCACCACGCGCGTGACCGGCCCGCCGGCCTCGGAAACGCGGTAGATGCGGTCCGAATGGGACCAGTAGACGTGCCCTGCCCCGTACCCGGCAGCAGTGACATAGTCCTCGGTGTCGCGGAAGACGGTCGTGGCCGGTACCAGCGAGATACCCAGCAGCGTGCCCCACGCCGACCGAAGGGACGCCACGCCGGCCATCGCCGCGACGTAGGCATGCACGACGTCCAGATCGTGACCGATGGTCAGGTCAGGGACCGGCAGTTGTCCGGCCTTCATCCGGGCCCGGGTCTGCTCCGTCAGTTCCAGCAGGGTTGACGACGGATAGCTCGCCAGGTCCCGTCCCGCTGCCAAGGCCTTGCGGGCCAGCAGATGGGCCACGCAGGTACTGGCCAGGCTGACCGATATCGTGTTGTCCCCGGGCCGGGTAACGACGAACCCGACGAGCCGGCGGTCCCCGGGCAACAAGGCCGTCAGGAACAGCGGCCTGCCCACGGGCAGGCGCTCGACGAAGCGAAACCGACCCTCGCCATCGACCGTCGTGGCGATGCGCGTCTGGCCTTCGAACGACACCAGACGACCTTCAGGATCCGTCAGGTAGACAAGCGCCTCGGTACCGGCGACCTCCTCCGTCGGCCGCGTCCCCGGACCGGCCATCACAGGCGCACCATCAGCAAGTACCGATCGGGCCGGCGAGAGAACCGGCACCTTGAGGTTGCCCTCGATCCGCGCAGCCTCGGCATCCGTGGCGGGGCGCACCAGCACGGGCGCGGCCCCGGGAACCGGCGCCGCCAGTTGGACCACGGGCGCACGCGCCACGGTCGTGCATGCCTGCAGCAGAGCACAGGCGACGCTCACCGGAAGACCGAACCTGCCTGCCTTCATGGCGCAAGCCCCATGGCCAGACGGGAGACGCCGGGCCCATCCGTCGCGGACAGCCACAGGTCCGTGCCGGCGAGGACCATGCCGAGGCGCTCGCCCGTGACGACGCGGCGCGCCTCACCCTCGGCGAACCGACCCCATGCCGGCATGGTCAGGGTCTCAATACCGGTCGCGCCGACGCGGATCACGCGATCCGCCATCGACACGACAAGCCTGCCGTCGGGTGCCATCGCTACCAGATCCGGGTGTTTCAGAACCGCGTCCAGGGGCGCAAGCCCCTCATCGGCGGGGAGACCGGGCAGGCCCTTGGTGTCGCGCACCATCCCACCGCCCACGAACGTCCCGACGCGGATCGGCTGGCCCGAGGCCGCGCCCACGACCCGCCGAACCCGGTGGTTGTCGCGGTCCGCCACGATCAAGTCCTCGCCGTCGAACGCGAGGCCCATCGGGTAATTGAAGCGAGCCGTGGCTGCAGGTCCGTCGACCCAGCCGCCGTCGTCCGGCTGGCCCACCATCACCGAGGCCGTCGCCAATCCGATGCCATCCTTGACCACCGCGGGGTAAAGGTCCTGCGCAGCAATGCGCCGCAGCACATGCCGACTGCCATCGGCCAGCCAGAGGCTACCATCCGGCGCCATCGCCATGCCCCAGACCTCGCCGACCTGACCGCCTTCGGACGGCTTCAGGAACAACCGGAACACCTTGCCGGGACCGTCGAGGCGCGTCAGGTAGGCAGGCAAGGCCTCCGGTCGGGCCTTGGCCTGATAGCCATCGGCAACCCAGAGCGAACCCGAGGCCATCCAGACGAGGCCATCCGGATTCAGCATCCGGAACCCCGTGCCCCGATCCCCGTGCCACGTGACGGCATCGATCGAGGACGAACCCACGAGGGACGACGGCTGCCAGACAACGATTCGCGTCTCGCTCGCGCCGCGCAGCGCGAGGGCCATCCGAGCCCCGGCCTCATCCCACGCCAGGCCGGCCGGCCGGTAGGCCGCCGTACGCGCTTGTGCAAGGAAGGCTTCAGCCACCGGGGACAGGGCATAGGGCCGATAGCCGAGGATGCCGGCCCAGAGGCTCTGGAGGGCAGGATCCCGCGCCGTCATCGCAAGGTAGCGGTTGATCAAGGCGGGCAAGCCGGGCAGGGACAAGTCCGGATCGTCCCGTTCGGGTACGACCGGCCCGAAGGCTCCAGCATTCAGCAAGGCGCGGGTGCGAAGGACCAAGGGATCGATGTCGCTCGGGACCAGATCCGCGAACGAAACGCCACGGTTGCGGGCATGATCCCGCAGCGCTTCCGTGACCAACGTGGTGGCCATGTCCACCACGACCTGGCGCGCACCGCCCGACAACCGTACGTAACCCATCAGGCGTCTCTGACGGGACAGCATGATCTGGATTAGGGCGAGGCCTTTGTCCGGAACCTGCGGCAGGAGGAAGCGCCCTTCCTCGTCCGTCACGGTCGACAGGATGCGTCCCTCGCCATCCACAAGGAACCGCCCTTCCGGGGTCGCAAGGTAGACCAGCGCACGCGTGACGGGCTCCTGCGGGAACAGGCTCATGGTCCGCCTGCTGCCGGCACCATTGGCCACCAGACCTCCGGCACCATTCGCGACCAACGCCGCGGCATTGTTCGCCACCAACCCTGCCGGGCCCGTCACGCGGCCTTCGAGCGAGGCGAGACCCGCAAGGCGCAGGGAACCCGACGCCGATGCAACGGGACCTTGGGCCTTGCCCACACCCTCGGCCTGAACCACCGACCGGACGACGGAAGGGGTCATGCTCGGCGCAGCGCACGCCGCGACGGCGCATGCCGAAACGACCACCAGCCAGCGTGCAGCGGCCCGGGGAAAGCGGCCAGTCGGAGACATCCTGCATGGTCATACCCGTCAGTCGGGTGACCGCCTCCGCCGGGACGGGTACATCGCCTCCATGACCACCACCGTCGACTCCGCGACCCAGCGCTTCCGGGCGGCGCTCATCTTCGCCGCCGAACTGCACAAGGACCAGATGCGCAAGGGTACCACCGTGCCCTACATCAGCCACCTGCTGGCCGTCTCGGCGCTGGTTTTGGAGGACGGCGGCTCAAAGGACGAGGCCATCGCCGCGCTGCTGCACGACGGCCCCGAGGACCAGGGTGGCGAAGCAACGCTCGAGACCATCCGGGACAAGTTCGGCACGCTGGTGGCGGAAATTGTCGAGGCCTGCTCGGATTCCTTCGAGAAGCCCAAGCCCGCGTGGCGCCCCCGCAAGGAGAGGCATATCGCCAAGCTGACCGAACTGGCCCGCGGTGAGGGCGCGCTGGAGCACGCCAAGCCCGGCCAGCTCGTCCGAGTCGTCTTGGCCGACAAGCTCTCTAACCTCAGATCGATCCGCGAAGATTTCCTCGTCATGGGCGAACGCAGCTGGGGTCGATTCAACGGCGGCCGCTACGACACGCTGTGGTACCTGCGCCATATTTGCCTGCTGCTGGGCCCTCACGCTCCGCGCGAAGCGGACGGCCGCCCGAATCGGCTGGCCGAGATATATCGGCGTGAACTCCACGAGTTCCATGCCCGTGTCCTCGGCCCAAGGGCCCCGGCCACGCGGAATCTGGCCTTGGACTGACCCTCGCCGTCAAGCCCGCTCGAGCTCCTCCGCAAGACGTGCGGGCAAGGTGACATGCACGACGTTCTTGAAGAAGTCTTTGGCTGGCGGCCTGACTTCGCCCAGCTCGGGGCCGTGGTAGGTCACCTCGAGTTGGCCGCCGCCGCCCTTGCCGCCGAAGTTGACTCTTGGTGATATGTCCAGCACCGGGACGGCACGGCCCGTGCCGCCGGATTCGCCTCCCAGACCCACGGCCACGGGCCCGACCTGAAGGGCTGCGGCCACCTATCGGTTCAACTTGCGCCGCTGGACATCGGACCCGATCGAGAGGGCTGTCTGATTCCCCGGCACCGCGGCCGCCATCAGGCCGCCGTATTGCTCGGGCGTCAGGGCTTCACCCGACCCGCCCCTGCCGCCAAAACGACGGGTCGGTCCGAAGCGCGTACCGCCGATGTCCCCTTCCCCTCCCTTGGCCGGCCATTCCCTGGGGGCCACGTCCGCCATCGCGGGCTGGAGGAGATCCTCGGTGAGCGACCACCCCACTTTCCTGTCATCGACATCGTTGCCTTGAACCTGCAGGGTCTTGCCACCGGACGTCTCAGTTTGGCCCTTGGTCGCCAAATCCTTGCCCATGCGGACGTATTCCGCCAGCGCTGTACGGGCCAGAGCCGCCTGCGCAGTGGCCGGCCCGCACGTCAAGGTGTTACGCCCCTGCCGGATGTGATGAGGCACGTCCAGGTCCTTGATCAGCTGCAAGTTGAACTGGAGCAATGAGCTTCCGCTGTCATCCGCCTTCTGGCCCTGGAGCCTGAAGGCCTCGGGAATCCGCACGTTCTCGCCCCACCGTTGGGCCTCGATAAGACGGTCCAGTATCCTGCCGACCACCTTCTCGGTGACCTGGGCCGCCGAGTCCTTGCTCTTCCCCAGGGGCAGGCCATCCGTCAGCCTCCCCGGTTCAAAGGCACCGCGTCCGTGACGACTCTCGTAGCTGTCCCGCTTCATCGAGGATTTCGGCATGGCACCGGGGCGCGAGTCCGATTCCTTCTTCGCGGCTTGGACAGGCTCGTACCCGGAGGCCCAGCTTGGGGGCTTGTGCAAGGTACCCGTAACGACCTTGGACTCAACCTTCTTGCTCAGAGCTTAGGCGCACCCAGTCTTGATGCCTGATGGCTGGCCCTTTCGCACGCCTATCAACTTTGTAAAGTTTCTTAAGCTCAGGCCTTCAGGACCTCTGCAACTCCAAGCCAAGCGGACCCGGCAAAGTCACATGAACGACCTTGGCAAAGAACTCCTTGGCGGGCATGCGGACCTCTCCGGCCAAGGGATCATGGTAGGTCACTTCCATCCGACCCGAACGACCCACCCTCGCCGACAAATCAACCACTTGGACGGCATGACCTCCCGGCCCGCCCCGCCCGTCGCTCGCCAGGCCTACAGCCACCGGACCGGAGGCCAGCGCTGCAGCCACGTGACGATTTAAGCTGCGCCTCTGGGTGTCCCGTTGGATATCCACGGACCTCTGGTTGCCTTGGATCATAGAGGCCATCAGGCCTGCGTACTGGTCGGCCGTAAGGGCGTCATCGCCACTGCCGCCGCCCCCGAACCGGCGCGCGGAGCGACCGTAGGTACCGCCGCCAAACCTGCGGGTGGGGCCGTAAAGCCTGCCTCCGAAGCGGCCCCTATCCTGACCGGCCGGCCACTTCCGCCGCGCCAGTGCCGCCATGGCCGGCTGAAACATGTCCTCGGTCATCGAACGGCCGTCGCGAGTGTTGTCGAATCCCCTGCGGTCAAGCTTGAGTATGGACTTCCCGGCCGTCTCCGTCTGTCCCTTGATCGCAAGCTCCGTGGCCATCCGGACATACTCGCCCGGGGACGTCCTGGCCAACGCCGCCTGCGCAGTGGCCGGCCCACACGTCAAGGTGCCGACGCCCTGGCGGATTGTACGGGGCTCCGCAAGGTCCCGCAGGATCTGGCTCTTGAGCTCCTGCAACGACTCCCCGCGGTCCTGTCCCCTTCCACCGGCGGGACGGAACGCTTCCGGAATCCGGACGTTCTCTCCCCGTCCCTGAGCCTCGATCAGGCGGTCCAGCTCACGCAGGTTTTCCCGGACAGTGACACCGTTCTTGTCCTGCTGATCGAGGACGCCCCGCTCATCGAGCCACGCCATCAACCTGCTCTCCTGCTTCGGAGACAGCCGAGTCCTCGGAGTGTCACCCCCCGAAGCCCCGGAGGCGTGAACCTCTTTCCCTGCAGCTTGGGTTTCCGCCCTGCGGTCATAGCGATCGGCCCGCATCGAGGGTGGCGGGGAGGAGGCAGGGCGGGTTCCGATGGCCCTGTTCACGGAGCTGCTCGGCTGGGCGCCCGCCGATCGGCGATGGGGATTACGCAAGGGAGTCGTCGACGACCAACTTACGATGGACTTGCTCATACCATGGGGTATGCCTGGAGCGTGGCCTCCACCTGTCTTCGCTATTGCGCTGTTTACAGGCTTCTTATGCCCTTTTAAAACAACTCAAGTTGCCCGCCCAGGCCATCCTCCGCCGGACCGGCCAGGCACTCCGGTCCCTCGAAGCCAGCCCGGTGCACGGCCTTGCCGACCATGCGCGGCCGCACCTTCACGTCCGGAACCCCGCCAAGGCACGCCAGCAATCTCGCCGGATCCGTCACCGCCGGATCCAGCCAAGCCTCCCACGTCCCGGGCCCTAGGCACACCGGCATCCGGTGATGAATGTCCGCCAGCCCTCCCGTGGCTTCGGTCGTCAAAAAGGCCACGGTCTCGCGCCGATCAGCCCCGTCTCCCCATGCCTCCCACAGCCCGGCAAAGGCCACGAGCCCCCTGCCGGCGGGCTCCATCGCCCATGCCTGTTTTTGCCTGCCCTCTCCGGTCCATTCGTACCAGGCCGACGCGGGGACCAGGCAACGCCTGCGCCGGAATGCGTCGCGAAAGGTCGGTTTCTCGGCCACGGACTCGATCCGCGCGTTGATCGGCCCCGGCCTGAAGGCCCGGGCCCATGCCGGGACAAGGCCCCAACTCACCGTGACCCAACGGCGCCCTCCCGCTTCCAGCCGGACGATGCCGACATCCTGGGTCGGCGCGATGTTCCAGCGCGGATGGACGTCCCCCGGGACCGCCACACCGAAGACCTCCTCGAGCTCCCGGGGCGGGGCGAGCAGCACATAGCGTCCACACATGGCAGGGCAAGGCTACCATGGAGCCAAGGAGCTCCCTCACCATGCTGGACCTGCTGCACGGCCTCGCCACCGGCGACCTGACGGAGCGCGGAGGCGTCCTCTGGACGTGGGTCGCATCATCCGGTCCGGCGGTGATCGAGATCCATCGGGACGGACCAGCAACGCCCGCCGGATCACCGGTGGTCCGCATCCGGCAAGACGTGCCCGAAGGCCCGGCCAAGTGGCAATTGTCCGGGCTCGAGGCCGGCACGCCCTATCGCGTGCACCTCACGACCGCCGACGGTCGATCCGGCACAGGCCGTTTCAGGACACTGCCCGATCCGGATGAGGCCATACCACTGCGCTTCGGTGTGACGGGAGACTGGAGCCAGGACCTGCAGCCCTACATCGCCATCACCGACGTGCCAGACCGGAATTTGGACTTCATGGTGGCTCTGGGCGACACCATCTACGGGGACGAGCCCTCGTTGGCTGCGCAGCAGGATGCCGTCACCTACCCCGACTATCTGGGCCGCCATCGCGAAAGCCTGACACCCCGCCACGGCCTCGATGCGTGGCAGCGGGCACGGGCTGCGACTGGCCTCTTCGCCATGATCGACGATCACGAGGTCGTCAACGACTTCGCCGGCCTCGCCCGGGTGCGCGTCAACGGGCGATCCATGGCGTTCGCGCGCTCCCCGCGCTACCGGTCGGGCCTCGCCGCCTTCGAGGCGATGATGCCTGTCGCACCGGACCGATGGGAAGCCGGCAGCCCTGGCGGCATCGACGGCCTGCCACGCCTGTATCGATCCCGCAGGCTTGGCCGGGACGCGATGCTGGCGATGGTCGATGGCCGCAGCTTCAGGACCGCTCCGGTGGCCAAGGTCAAGACGCTCGACCCGCTGGGGTGGGCGACCTATCTTCTCCAGGCCGGCCGTCCGGGACGCCGCATGATTGGCGACGCCCAGATGACCACGTTGTGCCGGGACCTGAAGCAAGCCGAGCGCGACGGGGTGCACTGGAAGTTTGTCCTCGTCCCCGTGCCGGTGCAAAACCTGGGCCTCATCGGTGCCGGGGACCGCTACGAGGGGTGGCCGGAGGAGCGACTGGACCTCCTCCGCTTCCTGCGTGACGAGAGCATCCGGCATGTCGTCTTCATCGGTGCCGACCACCACGGCACCCTGGTCAACGAAGTTGATGGCCGGCGTTCACTGGGCGTCCTGCCGGCGGACCGGACACCCATTGAAATCCTGACGGGTCCGACCGCCATTGACTACGTCCTCGGAGAACGCCTGATCCACGCCGCGACCTCGGCCGGCGTGCTCGGGCGCGACCAGCGCGAGCGGTATGACAGGTCCCCTATGGCCGGAAAGGACCACCTGATGCTGGACCTGATCAACACCCAACTGCGTGTGCAGGGGTTGGACACCATCGGCCTAGCGCCCGATCTCGGGCGGCTGGAGTCGGGCACCTGGGGGTTGGGCCATGCCTACACGTGGACGGAGTTTGCCGTCTCGGGCCCCCGGTTGACCGTTACCGTCAGGGGGGTGCCGCTCTACACCGCCCGGGAAATGGCCGGGCAACCGGCAAGCATCCTCGCACGCAAGCCGCGGGACCTCGCCCGTTACGTCATCGGGGGCTGAGGCGGGCGCGGACATCGGCGACTGCCCGCCGAGCAAGCTCCGGCGCGAGCCCCACGAAGCCCGCGGGCGTCATGGCAGCCAACCTGAGCCGCAGGTCCTCGGGGATGGCCGGATCATTCAGGACAGACCGCATGGCGACCACGTCGCCATGCCGCCCCCGCGTCGCTTCCTTCAGGCGCTCGTAGGCTTCCGAAAAGCCATGTGCCCTGAGCGTGACCTGCCAAGCCTCCGCCAAGACCTCGTGGTGCCCGGACAGCGCATCGGCCATGGCAGCGGCATCCGGAGCGACGCGCCCGAGGCCCGCCAGGGCCGAGGTCACGCCCAGCAGCCAGTGTCCGAGCGCCACACCCAGGTTACGCATCACCGTCGAATCGGAAAGATCACGCTGCAACCGGCTTTGTGGCAGCTTGACCGACATATGGCCAAGCAGCGCGACGGCAAGGCCGAGATTACCCTCGCTGTTCTCGAAATCGATGGGGTTGATCTTGTGCGGCATAGCGCTTGACCCGACCTCATCGGCCACACGGCGCTGCAGGAACCAGCCGTCCGAGATGTAGCGCCACATGTCGACATCCAGGTCGAGCACGACCACGGCCACGCGGCGCAGGGCATCCAGGTGTGCCGCAAGCCGATCCCGGGGCTCGACCTGCGTCGTCAGCCAGACGGGTTCCAGCCCCTGGGCCGAGACGAAGCGCACACCGAAGGCCGACCAGTCGACTTCGGGCCACGCCACGGCCAGAGCGCCATGCGTACCGGTCGCCCCCGTCAGCTTGCCGCCGGGCAGCGCCCGGTCAACGCCCTCGAGGGCGTCGGCCAACCGGAGCAGGAAGACACCCAGCTCCTTGCCCAGCGTCGTCGGCGAAGCAGGCTGGCCATGGGTCCGGGCCAGCATCGGCATGTCGGCGGTGGCCTCGGCAAGGCCGGCCAAGGCGCCGATCAGGTCCAGGAGCGCCGGCCGCAACTGCGTACGCCATGCCGCCACCAGCGCCGTGCCCCACGCGAGGTTGTTGACGTCCTCGCTGGTCAGGCCCAGATGGACATGCTCGGCCCAAGATGCCAGGGCCGGCTCGGCTGCCGCACGATCGCGCACCCCGTGCTCGACGGCCTTCACATCGTGGCGCAGCTTGTCCTCATAAGCCTTGATGACGGCCAACTCGTCGTCGCCACAGACCTTGAGGCGCGCCCACGCCTCATCTGGAACCGCGCGGAAGGCCTCGGGAGCGACTTGTGCCACGAGGGCTTCAAGGTAGGCTGCTTCCAATCGGACGCGCGCCCTGTTGAGACCGGCTTCCGAGAGCAGGGAGGCAAGGCCCGAGAGCCGAGCGCCGTAACGCCCGTCGAGGGGCGAGAGTGACTCCACCTGCCTCAGGCCCGGACCGGTGATCGCAGGGGCCAGAGCCGGGTCAGGCGATGCTGGCCCCCGAGCCCCTTGAGCGTCGCCATGTAGGGTTCGGCAGGCACGGCCTCGGAGGCGAGCACGTCCCGGACACCCGGGTCGCCAAGCACGGCCTCGGACACGACGATGTCGTCCCCGACGGACTCTCCCTGGACCCGCGCGGCCATGTTGACGGTGGTTCCGAAGTAATCGAGGCGATCGTTGAGTGTGACGGCGATGCCGGGCCCCGAGTGCAGCCCCACCTTGAGCGTCAGCGGGGGGCGCCCCGACGCGGCATTGAAGGACTGAAGATCGCGCTGCATCCGGAAGGCCGACCGCAAGGCCGCCACCGGATCGTCGAAGACGGCCATGACGGCGTCGCCGATGGTCTTGACGATGGCACCTCCGTGGGCATCGATGACCCCATCCATGACCGTGAAGTGATCCCGCACCAGGCTGAAGGACAAGGCATCGCCGATGTCCTCGTACATCTGGGTCGAGTTCTTGAGGTCCGTGAAGAGAATGGTCTGCCGGGACAACGAGACCTGGGTCCCGGGGGCGAGGACCTCCTGCCCGAACATGTGCCGGAAGTCGCGATGACTGGTCAGGGCGGCCGCCGTCAGGCGATCGTCGGCCCAGGCCGTCCGTTCGACCAGCAAGCGCACCGGCCGATCCGACGTGTTGTCGACGGCAATCCGGAGGCGACCCGCCGCGACCTTCAGGGTCGATGTCGCCAGACCCTCAGGGCCGACTTGGACTTCACGGAGGGGCGGCAAGGCGCCGTCGTCGGCCTGTCCGTCCACGACCTCGAGCGTACAGGCCTGGCTGCGCCACTGGGCCCGGAGGCGATAGGCGCCCCGACCCAGATCAAGCAGCAGTTCGCGACTGTCATGAGGAGGCAAGACGACATAGCACAGGGCATGGGGCATGGCCGCCGGCCCCCCCGAGCAATACATCTTGAGGTCCAGCTTGCGGACGGCGGTGTTCGGCCGGAACGTGACCTCGACGGACGTCGCGAGGTCCGGTGCGACATCAACGAGGCAATAGGCACAGCTTGCAGCCGCCGTGACCTCAGCCAGGTGCCCCTTGTCCTCGGCGACACCCCGGCAATGAGGACAAGTCATCTCCCAGTGCAGGTCCAGCAAGCCCAGTTGCGTCGCGTGCAGGAAGAGCCGGACGACCTCATGCGACGGGGCGGACCACTGGCGGGCCAAGGCCAGAGGCCGCATCCGCCAGACCTCGATGTCGCCGTCTCGGCGAATCATGGAGACAAGGCGGTCCACCAGATCGGGCATGACCTTGCCGGCGGCCAGAAGCCGGTCGCGCATGTCGGACAGCCTGGCGAGCGACGCTTCGTCGATCTCGGGTTCCGGGGGCGCATACGTCGCAGGCATGCCTGCCCTGTATCGGTCGTTCATCGCCGCGCACAGTTGCAGGAGGCCCTCCCCGAAAGCCGTCAGGATGGCTTCCAAGCCCGCCACGACATCCTCGGGCGTGCCTTCGCGCACGTCGCACTCGACGACATAGCGTAAGCGCGTCTCGGGTTGCCCGGCAGCATCCGAACCGGGCAGCAGACGGGCATGCGCCCGCAGGACTTCGAGGGGACCGTCGAGGAACTCGCGGCACGACGCAAAGGATTCAGGTTCGACCCATTGGAACGGCTGCTCGCGGAAACGACCGAGGTCATGCTGGCCGTACAGTTCGATCCCGCCGGCCCCATCGGGCACGTAGCCCGTGAGCGCAAAGTCCTGACCCAGGGCGCGGTTGAAGCGCCGGGTGTCGGAGATCCAAGGCCAGACGGCCTCGGGCGGGGCTGCAAGAAGGCACTCCCACGACCGCTCTATTCTTCTAGCCATGGTCATGAGGATACCCCCACCCCCAAGAAAAGAATCGACCCGGCAATCGCCTGCAAGACCAGCCTCCTAACCCGGCAGGTTGGTCCGGACAAGGGGTATGACCAAGTCATGCCCGATCCCATCCAGCGTCCCGGCGGCTCCCGGCCTCTCCAGGGTTCAGCCCCGCTTGGCCGCGCCCTGCAAGGTCGACCGACGGCCCCGCTGGACGCCCGGGCCATCCCGGGACGGGACAGCCTCAGCACCACGGGCCGCCTGTCCGAATCCCGGTCCCTTGCGGATGCGGTGGCGGCCGCCCGTGCCGCGATCCCCAGGGCCACCTTCGGGAACGACGTGGTCCAGGGCGCCCGTGCGCTGATCGAAGGAGGCTACAAGTACCCCCCCAACCTGACGACGCGCTACTACCACAGCCCTGGCCGGGTCGGCTGCTGCGCCGACTTCGTCGCCGACAGCTACAACCGAGCCGGATTCGCGCTGGGCAAAGACATGCAGGTCCAGGGCTACAACCCGCACTACTGCCCGTCGATGATCCAGTACTTCCGCAAGGAGCAGCAGCTTGTGGAACGACAGTCCCCTGCGCACGTGGGCGACGTGGTGTTCTTCGACTGGGACAAGGACGGCAAGTCCGACCATGTGGGTGTGGTCTCCAAGGTGGACGCCCAGGGTCGGCCGACGGAGATGCTCGAAAGCAACAAGTTCGGCCAGCCGGCCCATCGTACGGTAATGAACCAGGGCCGCCTCGACAGCATCATGGCCTACGGACGCCTGGCGGGTGCGGGCGCTGACGACGGCGCGGCAGCAGACCTGCCGCCGGTCCAGAATCCGCTGGGTGGGGGCAGCAGCCTCGCTGCCGTCAGCCGGGAAGACGGCCCCGTTCCGTATCGCCCGTCCCGGGGAGGCAGCGGGGGTGTCGCCGACGTGCCTGCGTCCGGTCCGCCTTCGGCCCCGCCCGCCGCGAGATCCTTCGCGGACCTGCTGGCCCTGCGGGAAATCATTCGGCTGCTCGCCCGCACGCACGGCATAGAGGAAGAACAGGCCGCCGAGCTTCTGGGGGCGGCACGGCAAGGCAAGGACCCCGTGGCGGCGGGTCGCCGCATGGGACTCGACGAAGCACGCGTGGAACGCCTGACCAAGGATCTGCCCGACGCGCTCGCCCGCACGGCAGAGGCCATCGGGAACGACCGACTCCCGCTGCCCGCCGACGACGACGCATGGGGCTTCGATCGCGATGAGGCCGCCGCCATGCTCGAACCCCATCGCGACGTGCTCGAGACCGTCGCGAGGGAACACGGCATCGACGTGGCGGAGCTTGCGGCTGCCGCCTGGATGGATCAGGACGGCCTTGCCGCCGCCATCGCGGAGGGCCGGACGGCCGACCGCCTCACGGAAGCCGCCAAGGCCCTTGCGGGTGCTCGCGACGCGGGCGGCACCGGGGATCGCATGCTCAAGGCCGCGGATCCGGAGGGGCGTCTTACCCCGGACGAGCGCAAGGACCTGCTGCAGCTCTACAGCAACCGCCTCGCCGCCGCACACGCGTGGATCCGGTCCTGACACCGGGGGCGTTCAGGGCAGTCGGTCCAGAGCCTCGCTGATCGCCATGTAGGATGTGGCCCCCAGGAACCGTGCCTTCGGACGTCCCTCGCGATCCAGGACCAGAAAGGTCGGCGTGACCCTCGCCCGGGCAGCCTCGAGGACGGCCACGGCATCCGCGGAGGTCGATGCTTCGTCCAGATAGAGGACGCGGAAGGTCACCTCGCGTCCACGCCTTGCCTCGAGCAGGTGCCAGACCGGCACCATCGCGATGCAGGCCGGTCAGGTGTGCGTCGCGACCTCGACGACCGCCGGGCGGCCCCTTGGCAGGTCCACGACACCGCGCAAGCCCGTCACCCCATTCAAGTCGGCAGAACTCTGGGGTCCGAGGAATCGCCACAGCACGTAAACCAGCACGGCCCAACCCGCAGCATCCCAGACCCGACCCAGGCGAGTACGCCAACCCACGGTCACGCCCTGAGCCTCATGCGCCATACAGCAGGGCCTCTCGGGATCCGTGGGCGGCCTCGCCGGCCTGCAACGCCCACATCGTGGCGTAGCGCCCACCTGCGGCGAGCAACGTGGCGTGGTCGCCAGACTCGGCAATCCGCCCCTGATGCAGCACGATGATGTGGTCCGCATGGCGAACCGTGGCCAGGCGATGGGCCACGACCAAGGTCATGGCCCGTCCCTTGCGGGCCTCGATCTGCTGCAGCATCGCCTCTTCCGTGGCACTGTCGACGCTGGCGGTCGCCTCGTCGAGTACCAGCACGGCCGGGTCGGCGAGCAGGGCGCGCGCAAGGCAGACCAGTTGCCGTTCGCCGGTGGGGAGCGTGTCGCCCCGCTCCCCCAGCGGCAATGCGAGACCCTCGGGCCATCGCCGCGCCGGGTCCTCACCCAGGAACTGATGCAGCACCTCGAGCAACATCGCGTCCGTGAGGTGCGCGCGGCCCATGCGCAGGTTCTCGGCCAACGTCCCGCGGAACAGCAGCGGCTCCTGCAGGACCATGCCCAGATGCTGCCGCCAGATCTCGGGCGACCACGCCGTCAGCGGCGTCTCCCCGACGACGATCCGGCCGCGACCCGGGTCGTGGAAACGGGCCACGAGGCCCAGCAGGCTGCTCTTGCCGGCGCCCGTGGCACCGACGATACCTACCGTCTGGCCGGGCTCGATGGCGAACGACACGTCCTCGAGCACCCACGGGGCATCGGACGCGTAGGCGAAGGACACGCTTTCGAAGCGCAGCCCCCCCGACCGGATCCCGGCGCCATCGGACAAGTCGCCCGCCCACGGCTCCGCCACGACCGTCGGTTGGGTCTCGCGCAGCTGCACCAGGCGCTCGGTCGAGGCAAAGGCCGCCAGGGTCGTGTTGTACTTCTCGGACAACTCGCCAAGCGGGTTGAAGAGCTGCTTGAGATAGACCGTCAGGGCGTAGAGCGTGCCCAGGGCCAAGCCCTGCTCGAGCACCGCCCGTCCGCCAAACCAGAGGACGGCCGCAAGGGCAAGCTGGGTCGCGAGGTCGATGGCCGGACGCAGGATGCCCTGCACGTGGGTCAGGGTCCACGCCGTGCCATAGAAAGCCTCGGCTTCCTCGCGGAAGGCTTCCTGGGCGGCGTCCTCGCGTCCGAAGGCCTGCAGCACGCGCACGCCCGACAAGTGCTCGGACAGGACGGCGACAAGCGCCGCCTGCCGCACCCGCAGACCTCGCCACGAGGCACGCAGCCAGCGGCGGAACCCGAACGTCAGGCCCGCGATCACCGGGGCTGCCGCGAGGGCGACCCACGCCAGCCCCGCATCCAGGTGGAACAGCGCCCAGATGGTCCCCGCAATGACGAACAGATCCCGGAACAGGCCCACGAGCACGCTCGTCACGAGTTCGTTGATGTTCTCGGTGTCCGAGGTGACGCGCGAGACGAGGCGCCCCACCGGCTGGCGGTCGAAGACGGCCATGTCCAGCCGCAGCAGATGGCCGAAGGTCTCTTCCCGGATGCGACGGATGACGCGCTGACCCGCGCCCTGGATCACCAGGCCCTGGGCATAGCGCAGGAGCGACTCCCCGACCAGCAGGCCGAGGTAGAGCAACGCCAGGCCGATCAGGTCCCGAGGCCAGGCCAGCAGCATCGGATCGAGACCGAACGGAAGCTGGGGTGGCGGTGCAGCCGAGGCGCCTGTCCCGCCCAGCGGGCCGTCGATGGCCTGCTTGACGATCCAGGGCAATAACACGGGAACGGCGCTGAGCGGGACGAGCATCAGCAAGCCCAACAACAACCATGCCGCAACGGGACGAGCCCACGTCAGGACATGCCGGAACAACCTCGGGTCGAAGGCCCGCTCGTGGGCCTCCTCGACGATGCCGGCATGGCCTGCACCGTGGCCGTGGCCGTGACCACTCATGCGCCCACCCCCGGAACGGGACCGGCGAGAACCCGCTCCAGCTGTTGCAGGTGCCACATCCGGGCATAGAGGCCACCCTGCGCGACCAGGGCATCGTGGCTGCCATCGCCGACGAGCCTGCCTTCGTCGAGGACCAGGATGCGGGGTGCCGTCCGGACGACGCTCAAGCGGTGCGCGACGATCAGCGCCGACCGATCACGGCGGGCTTCGCCCAAGGTCGCGAGGACACGGTGCTCGGTGGCGGCATCGACCGCAGACAGCGCATCGTCCACCAACAGGACCGGCGCCTCGCGGACCAGGGCCCGGGCCAGGCAAACCCGCTGGCGCTGGCCACCCGAGAGCGTGACGCCACGTTCGCCCACCACCGCGCGCTCGGCCTCAGGCCACAACGCCAGGTCGGGCCCCAAGCCCGCGCGGAGCAGGGCCGGCATGACGCCTGACGCGTCTTCCCCCATCGCGACGTTCTCGGCAATGGATCGGCCCAGCAAGAAGCCTTCCTGCGGGACCCACGCAAAGACCCGACGCACCTCGTCCACGGCCATCTCGCCCAGATCGCGGCCATCGAGCAGCAGTGACCCCGGGCGGGCATCAAGCTGACGCAACAAGAGCGAGACGAGCGTGCTCTTGCCCGCCCCGGACCGACCGGTCACGCCCAGTATCTGGCCCGGGGCCAGGACGAAGGAGACGTCCGCCAGCGCAGGCCGATGGGCGCCAGGATACCCGAAGGTCAGATTCCGAACCTCGAGCGTAGGCGGGGCAGCCAGCCACCAGCCTGGCTCAAGCCGGTGCATGGCGGGGGGCTCGGGGGTCTCCCGGAACAGTTCTCGCAGGCGCACGACGCTCGCCCGGGCGCGCTGGGCCATGTTGTAGGCCCAGCTCATCGCCATCATCGGCCACGAGAGCATCTGGATAAACCCGAGGAAGGAGACCAGTTGCCCGACGGTCAAGGCGCCAGCCTCGACAAGCCGGCCGCCGTGAATCAGGACAAGGACGGTCGAGGAGCCCGACAACAGGGCGATCAGGGGATCGAAGGCGCCCTGCATCCGCACCATCCTCATGGTGGCGGCGGCGTGGTCCCGGCTGCGCGCCGCGAACTCCTCCGTCGCCCCGGCCTCCCGGGCGAAGCCCTTGACGACGCGAATGCTCGAGATCGTCGTTTGGGCCTGGTCGCTCAGGCGCCCGAAGGCCTCCTGCACGGCCCGGTAGGTCCCGTGCATCCGCCGCCCCAACAAGAAGGAGACGAGGCCCAGCAGGGGTAAGGGCAGGACCGCCCAGAGCGTCAGGCCCGGATGGAGCCAGAGCATCGGCAGAAGCGCCGACATCAGGTAGAACGGGGCATCGAGCCCGGCCATCACCCCTTCGCCGGCAATGGCGCGGACGGCCTGCAGATCATTGGTGGCCAGGGCCATGACCTCGCCGGTTGGCCTGCGCCGCTGGGCCTCCGCCGGCAGGCGAATGACATGGTCATGCAAGGCAACCCGGACGTCGCGCTCGATGCGGCGCGACGATCCGAAGACCCCCATGCGCCAGCCGTAGCGGCACAAGGCGACAAACAACGCGAGGCCCACCAGCATGCCCACGCTGCGCCCCAGCCCGCCCAAGGCCATCGAACCGTCCTTGAGGCCATCGACGATGTGGCCGACCAGCAGGGGCACCGCAACCTGGCCCAGGTCACACGCCAAGAGGCAGGCGGCCCCGACGGCGTAGGCCCGGCGCTCACGCCAGAGAAGGCCCCCAAGGATGCCCCAGGGGGTACCTTCTCTGAAGGCCCCTGCGAGCGGCTTCAACCGGCCGTGACCTGCACGCCGTCCGCCAGAACCCAAGGCAGCAGGGCGGACCCGAAGATGTTCTGCCGGTCGGAACTGACGGCTTCGATGGCCTGGAGTACGTCGTACAGATTGCCGGAGATCATCGTCTCCTCGACCGGGACACGGTCACCCGAGCCCACCAGGAAACCACCCTTGACCACGCCCGAGAACTCGCCCGTAGCCATCTCGACCCGGCCAGCAAAGCGCGGCACGACCAAGGCGCGACCTGCCCTTGCCTCGAGGGCGGCAGCAGCCTCGTCTCCCCCTGCCATCTCGATGAGCCCGGGCATCAAGACTGGCGGCCCCTTGGCACCGCCTCGGCCATGTCCCGTCGATCCGCACCCGGCACGCCGGGCCTCGTAGGCATCGTAGAAGAAACCCTCGAGGATGCCGTCCCGGACCAGGGACAGGGGCTCGATCGCCTGCCCCTCGCGATCGAAAGGCGCGATGGCCATGCCGTCGAGCAAGCGCCCCGGATCCCTCAAGCTGACGCAAGAGGCGGCGACCCGCGCACCGAGACGCCCTTGCAGCGGACTGCGTCCCTTGCGCAGGTTGTCGGCACCGAGCGCGCCGAGCAACGGCTCGAGCAGGATCTCGCCCACGGCATCCGGCGTCAGGAGGACTCGCCCCTTGAAGGTCTCGCCCTTGCGCGCGCCCAGTGCCCAGAGGGCCTTCTCGGCAAAGCGATCCATCGCGGACAGCAACTCTGCCCGAACCGTTGCCAGGCGATTGCCTGAAGCCCCGTCATAGTTGAACGATCCGACCTCGGAGCCGTCGATGGCCATGCCCATCACGAAGCCGGACAGGTCGCTGGTGACATGCGACGCCTCGATGCCGGTGGACGAGGCAATGGCCACCGCAGCCTCCTCCGCGGAGACACGGATGCCGTCGATGCTCAGGCGGGCATCACGGGCCTTGATGCGGTCGGCAAGGTGGCTGGCCAGCTCGGCCATGGGACCGAGGCCGAATTCGGACAGTCCGGGATCCCAGTCGTATCTTGGACGAGCCAGCGCTACGGGCTCGGGCAGGTGGTGATGGGCATCGGGAGGGGCAATCTTCGCCACGGCAAGCGCCTGCCGCACGGCCTCTTCGACGCGTCCCGGCGCGTTGACCGTGACAAAGCCGAAGGACTGACCCGAAAGGACCCGGACGCCCACGGTGAGCTCCTCGTCCGCCCGGGCCAGGTTCAGGTCGTTCTTCTCGAAGGCGACCTCGCGGGTCCGCCGCGCGACAGCGAAGACCTCGACACCTTCGGCACCCACCGCGCGGGCAGCCGCCACGCCTGTCGCACAGACCTCACGGACCAGATCCGTATTCATGCGCCCACCCCGCCAATCAGGACTTCGCAGCGCACATACGGGCCGCCGGCATCCACCTTCATGGGTTGCCCCTTGCCGCAATGGCCCGAACCCAAGTCCCAGCGGAACGCCTTGGAGATCGCGTCCACGCTGGCCAAGACCTCGAAGGCAGAACCCGAGACCGTGGCACCCTTGAGCACCTCGCCCAGCTTGCCCTTGCGGATGCGGTGCGCCCGGGCGACGGCAAACATGAACTCTCCCGTCGCATCGGCTTGGCCATTCAGGGGGCCGTCCAGAAGGAAGCCGTCCTCGACCTCGGCGATCATCTCGTCGAGGTCCCGATCACCGGGCTCGATGTAGGTATTGCGCATGCGGATGAGGGGCTCGTCGGCATATTCCCAGGCTCGGGAATTGCCCGTGGGCGCCACGCCGTAATGCATGGCCGACTCGCGGCTGTGCAGGTAACTGGAGAGGATGCCTTGGTCGATGACCACGGTGCGACCGGCCACCACGCCCTCGTCATCGACGGCGATCGTGCCACCTGCACCCCCCACGTGCTCCGAAGCACCCGAATCGCACAACGTCACCAGATCACTGGCCACGCGCGTTCCGATTCGACCCGCGGCAACCGATCCCGACTGTACGAAGTCCGCCTCGACCGTGTGGCCGATGGCCTCATGCACCAGCAAGCCCACGATGCTGGGTGCGAGGATGACCTTGAACTTGCCACCCGGGGCCATCGAGGCGGTGGAGAGATCGACGGCCCAGCGTGCCGCTTCGTCGGCCATCGAGGCATGGTCCCTGTGGCGGAACAAACAGTCCCATCCCCCCGTCGCGCCATAGCTCTCCGTACACGTGGCGCGCTCGGTCCCCTGGGCGACGACGGCATTGACGCGAAATTCAGGCCGTACAAGCCGTACTTCGGCGCTTGCCCCGTCCGAGGTCACGATGACCTTGTCCTCAAACAACTCCTGGTAGGTGGCACGGGCCGTTTCAATCCTCGTCGAGCTGGCCCGGGCACGAGCCTCGGCATCGATGGCCACCTGGATCTTGGCTTCGAGAGGCTGATCCTGCAGCTCGCGGACTCCCGGTTCCTCGAAGCGACCACGAGCCAGGTGCACGGCGGGCAGGTCTCCGAGGCGACGGCTGCGGTAATTGGCGGATGCCCGCGCGGCAGACACGGCCTGATCGACGGCCCGGCGGATGGCCGGTTCGCTCGTGTCGCTGGTGGCGGCGACGCCCCAGGTGCCTCCCTCGAGCACGCGCACGCCTACCCCGGCACGCTCCTTGACCAAGGCGGCCTCGAGACGCCCGCCCTCGACATCGAAGCGACGCGAAGTCTTGTGGTGGTAACGCAGCTCGATGAAGCCGCCGTGCTGGCCGGCGATCCGTTCGAGGGTGTCGCGCATGGACCCTTCCTCTTTTCCTGCTGCCAGTATAAGGCCTAGAATCAGCCCATGACGCAGTCCTTCACCCCCGAGACCTTTCGTGACCGTGGCCTGCTGCCCCCGGCCGAGACGTTATCCGGCGCCTTGGGGATTACCTTCCTCCAGCATGAGGCGGGCCACGTCGTGGCGAGAATGCCCGTCCACGGCCCGACCCGCCAGCCCTACGGGGCCATGCACGGGGGCGCTTTGTCGGCGCTGGCGGAAGAGGTCTCCAGCTTTGGCACGGTGCTGGGTGTCGACCTCGATACGCACGTCGCCTTTGGTCAGGAATACAGCATCTCGCTGCTCCGGACGGTCTGGGAAGGGTGGGTGCAGGCCGAGGGCAAGGCCATCCACCGGGGCCGCACGGCGTGGGTCTGGGACATCCGCATCACGGACCCGGAAGGCCGGCTGGTCGCGATCAGCCGCGGCACCGTGGCCATACGTCCGCGCCGCGAGGGCTGACGAACCGGGACGTCAGCGCTGGCGGGACGCGTCGGCAGCCTCGGCGTCCGCATAGGCTTGGGCCTTGGCCGCCGCCACCACGCGGTCGACGTCGTTCTGCCCCATCGCCGCACCCTTGGCCAAGCCTTCCTTGGTGCGCTCGAGGTAAAAGCTCTCGGTCTGCTCGGAAAGCAGGATCAGTTGCTGGAAGGCCGGGATATGGCCGCGTTCGAGCAAGAAGGCCTTGGTGAAGGCCTGATGGGCCAGCCGCATCCACTTCTGCTGACCGGTGGCCTTGCCCTGTCGGACCGACACCAGGCCGAGCTGGTAGAAGGCTTCGGCATTGCCGGGTTCGAGAGTGATCGCCTGGGCCAGCCAGCGGGCCGACTCCTCGGGCGATCCGGACAAACCGCCATTTTCGGCCGCCGCGATGATGCCCTTGACGAACTTCTTGGCCACGCCGGACTTGCTGGCAACGGCATAGAGCTCACGCAAGGTGACGTTGGCCCGATACCACTTCTTGGCCTCGTTCAGGTAGCCTTCGAGTTCCTTGAAGCGGTTGGCCTTCTTGGCGAGGCCCATGTCGCCCTTGGAACGGGTCTTGACCAGCCAGAGCAGGACTCCGACAAGGACGAGCAGCACGCAACCCAGCACCGATGCGGCGATCATCGGGAGGTTGGGCTGGTCAAGGAAGCGTTCGGCGGCGTCCATGGCCTATAGCATACCCCCTTCCGTGACATGGCCATGTGGCTGGGGGCACATTTGTGCGGCATACCGAACTCGGGTCCCCATGAGGCGGCCACCGTCCGGCTAGAATGACGCCATGAAGGTTTCGTTGATGATGGGCTGCCTGGCGCTCCCGCTTCTGGTCGGGGCAAAGGGGCCAAGGCCGGAGACTCCTGCACCACGCGCCACCGGCGCCGCCATCATTCAGGAGAACCTTGTCTTCCTGCCGGGGGAACTCACGGTCCGCCAAGGCACCCGGCTCAGCTTCCCGAACCGCGACGGCGTCTTCCACAGCGTCTACTGCGCCTCAGGCTCGCAGACCTTCGATCTGGGCCTGCACGCGACAGGCCCTGGTCCCACCGTCGTGCTGACCGCAACCGGAGATCTGGAGGTCCGCTGCAGGGTCCATAGACGGATGCGGGCAACCGTCCACGTCACCCATTGATAGCTCGGCCCGGCAATCCATATTTCACGAACTGTTGACGTCATCTCCGACGGGTCGGGGAAGATAAAGCTAGTGGGGGTAGTACACCGTGGGCATTGAAGGAACGGGTATCGGGCTGGTGGGGGTTCCACTCACGGCTCCACTTCGTGTCGAGGCCGCGTCGCCCGCAGCACGGGAAGCGACGGGTACGTCCAAGGATGCCAAGATCAGCGCTGCGACCGACAAGCTCGAGTTGTCGGATCGGGCCCGCGAGCGCGTCAAAGCGGGCGGAATGACCATCCCCTCGATGGAGGACGAGTACAAGTTCTACGAGAAGTACATGGGGAAGGGCGACATTCGCAAGGTCGCGCAACTGGATGATCGCAGAGCCGACCTCGACGAGGAGAGGGCCAAGTTGCTGAGCAAGCTGGACCCCGAACTGAAGCGCCCGTCGAAGCCGGAGGACCTGCATGCGTTCTTCGTCCAGCATCTTGGACCCGCGGCAGCCAATCGCATTTCCGCCATCGACGCCGAGACCGGCGCCCTGTCGCAGGAGCGCCTCGGCATCGTTCGCCAGCACATCTCGGCGTCCGAAGAGTCGAAGTCGCCGCAGAACAAGTCGTTAATGGACCGATTCTTCATGAATCTGAACATGAAGGTTCTGGAGCGCATTTTGGAAGACATGAAGGCAACGGCCAACAGCTAGGCTGGAGAGGATTCACAGATGTCACTTGGAGTTCGCGAAGGCTTCGCCGTTACACCTTCCGCCCTGCCGGTCGCGCCACAAGTCGCGGCCCCGAAAGCTGTCGGCGGCGGGTTCGCCCTGCAGTTCGCCGTCACCGAGTCAGGCCTGCCGGTCAAGCAGGATAATTTCCAGCGGTCCGCCGCCGTTGGCCGTCTGGTGACGCAATTCGCCGTCACCGAGTCCGACCTGCCCGTGGCACCCGCGCCGGCGCGCGGGGCCGTCATCGGCCGCGGGTTGGTGACGCAGTTTGCCGTGACGGAATCGGACCTGCCTGTCCAAGGCAACATCCTGCAGCGCGCATTGGCCTTCGGCCGCGGGCTCATCACCAAGTTCACGCTGATCTGAGGCAACCGAGCCGGGCCGGGCCTGGAGGCTTCTAGCGGCGCTGCGCCTCGGCCAGTGCCTTGGAGGTCACGGCCAACCGCTCGCCAAGGATCCGGGCGAGATTGAGGGTGACCTTGCTGGCGACGCCGGGCTGTTGGCTGGCCAGCTTGAGGAACGAGTCCTCGGACAGCACCATCACCTCGCCGTCCTTGAAGACCTCGACGTCGGCGCTGCGCGGCGCGTCGGCCAGAAAGGCCATCTCGCCGACGATCTCGCCGGGGCCAAGCAGGGACACGGGCTTGGACAACCCGGGCAAGGTCACGCCAAGCATGCCTTTGAGAATCAGGTAGAACTCGCGCCCGGTATCTCCAGCGGCCAGCAACTTGTCCCCGGTGCGGATCGGCAGGATGGTCCCGGCCTTCATGACCGATCCGGCCTCGTCGGAAGACAGGCTGGAGAAGAGCGGAATCGCCTCGAGGGGGTTGACGTTCATCCTATCGCCAAGCATCGCCCAGAATTCGCCCTTGGGGTACATGCCGGGGTTGGCCGGCAAGTCGTAATCCGGGAATCGGCTGGCAAAGAAGTCGGAATCGTTGCGGCCGGCGGCCACCGCGGCGAGCTTGGCCGCGAGGGGGGAGTGGATCCGGGCGAGATGGGCCAGGTCGAACAGCACGAGGACCATGGGCACGCGGTAGCCCAGGGGGTCCTGGAAGTTGTCCTTGTAGCGCCGGAAACCCAGCTGCTCGTAGGGGGCTACGAGGTGGGGCGAGCAATAGCTGAAGGCAAGACGGATACCGTTCTCGATCGCCCACCTGAGCGCGAAGTCCGACAGCAGGTCGCCGACCCCGGAAACGCCGGGACGCGCGACCAGGCGAGAGACCACCGCGATGTGCTCGGGCGGGACATCCGAGAACTGGTCCAGCGCGTAGAGGCGGCCCAGGTCCTGGGAAACAGTGCCGTCGGACAGGCGGTTGAGACGAATCGCCCCCACCAGCTCGCCATCCCGGGCGACAAAGGCCTGGACGCCCGTCGCGTCCTCCTCGTCGACGACCCGGCGCGTGGCGTCATCGGCCGACGGCAGCTGCCGCTTGAGTTGGGCGACGATGATGCCGTAGCGGAAGCCCGCGATGGCTTCACGCTGGGCGTCGGTGATGGCGAGCTCGACCTTCACGGGAACCTCCAGAAGCAACGTAACGTCCTAGGATACCGACTGCACCTGCAGCAGGCAACCGACGGTACTGCGCCGGTCCTCAGGCCGGGACGACCTCGATGTCCGGATCGACACCCTGGCGCAGCATCCGCCTGATGGCATCCAGTGTCCCCGCGGCCGAACTGGGGCAAGTCCCGCACGCTCCCTGGTAACGAATGGTCAGGACGCGGTTCTCGAAGCCAAGCACCTCGAGGCCGCCGCCATCGCCGGCCAGCGCCGGCATGATGGTCTGCTCAAGGACCACGAGGATGCGGCCCAGCATCTCGGCCTCGGGCCCTTCCACGGGAATCCGGCTGCCCGGACGCAGTCGGGGCTTGTCCGAAGTGCCCGGTTCGACGACGCGAACCGCCGGTTCCGTCGCCTCGAGCACCTCGCGCACCCGCCGCCGCAGGGGCAGCCAGTCGGCGTCGGCCGTCTTGGTCACGGTCGCGAAGTCGGGTGTCACGTAGAGCTCGGTCACGGACCCGGTCGCGAAGATGGCCGTGGCCATCGAGTCCCTGAGCGCGTCGTTGGTCGAGGCGTAGACCTCGGCACCCGCCGCAAGCAACGGTTGATCGACCCGGAACATCAGGGCCAGCGGATTGGGGGTGCGTTCGATATGCGTGACTTTCACGCGCCCATGATAGCTAGTCGTGGCGGAGCGCACGCGCCGGATCGAGCCGGACAGCCCGCCGGGCGGGGTAGATTGCGGCCAGCAGACACATCCCCACCGCCAGGAGCAGTGCGGACAACAGCAGGGCAGGAGACCACGAGAAGACCCGCTGGGGATCGCCTCCCATCTTGCGGAACCAGGCATCGGCCAGCACCCCGACGGCTTGTCCCGTACCGAGCGCCATCAGAATGCCGAGGACACCCCCGAGCAGTCCGTGGAGCGCCGCCTCGGCGAGAAACAACGCCATGACCGTTCGATCCCGGCCGCCCAGGGCCTTCAGCAGGCCAATCTCGCGCGTCCGCTCGAGCACGGAAGTGATCATCGTGTTGGCGATACCCAGGCTGGCCACCAGCAGGGCGACGCCGCCAATCAGAATGAGCAGGCCGTCGACAAGCAGGAACAGCGGGCGGGAACGCTCCAGGACGGATGCGAACGAAACGGTCCGGTAACCGGCCTTGGCCACCTGGCGCTCGACGTCGGCGAGGACTGCCGGGTCCTCGAGGCGGATGGAGGCGCTGTAGGACGTCCCGAGACGGCTGGCACCGGGCATCCGGGCGAGCAGGTCCTGCTCAATCGCGCGGGCCGTGCCGTAGGGCAGGAAGAAAGCCGCCCCGAGCGATCCGAACCCGACCCGCTCCCGCGCCACGACTCCCACGATCCTGAGTTCGCGGGCCAACGAGCCACCGCCCGAGAACAAGCCGAAGGGCGACGCAACCTGCAAGACCCGGTCTATGAACGCGCCACCAGGTGCGACCCGCACCACCTGTCCCGGAGCGCGCTCTGGCGCCCAGCCCAGGCCGCGGGCCACCGCGGACGTCACGATGATCTCGGGGGCCAGTTCGGAAGTAAAGTATTGCCCGGCCACCCGTTCGTCGAACTGGGCCGCCTCGCGGGCATCCACGGGCATGGCCACGGCAATGCCCTGGGCCTTGCCGGTCCCGCCCGACACGCGCGCCCTGACCGGCAGGCGGATGTCCCGATCCACGCGGCGCACCCCCGGCAAATGACGAAACCTGTCGAGCGCCTTCTCGTCGAGAGGCAGGCGCTTCTGGCTGCCGTCCTCGCCTTCCTTGAAGGGCAGGACCGTGATGGCCTGCAGGAAACCGCCGCGCAGCAAGCGGTCCCGGAAGTTGTCCTGCAGGCCGCGCCCCAGCGCAAACAGCGTCGTGAAGGCCGCGACGCCGATGGCTACGCCCAGCGTCGTCAGCACGCTGCGCAAGGTCGCGGCACGCCACTGCGACCAAGCCAACGACCACAGGTCCGACGCGGTCATGCCCCACCCCCTGCCAGCCGGCCGTCCCGCAAGCGCAGCTGCCTTTCGGCCCGTTCCGCCACGACGGGGTCGTGCGTCACCACGACGAGCGCGAGGCGACGCTCGCGGCACATCGTCGCCAGCAGATCCATGATCTCCTCGGCACGGGCGCTGTCGAGGTTGCCCGTCGGCTCATCCGCGAGCAGGACGGACGGCCCCATCGCCAATGCCCGAGCGATGGCGACCCGCTGTTGCTCCCCCCCCGACAACTGGGTGGGCCGGTGGTCGGCGCGGGCAGCCAGGCCCACGATACCCAGCAAGTCGAGGGCCCGGCGGGTCCGCTCGGCTGCGGGGACGCCCCCGAGCCGCAAGGGAAGGACCACGTTCTCGAGGGCCGTCATGCGGCCCAGCAACTGGAACGACTGGAAGACCATCCCGACCTGACGGCAGCGGTAATCGGCGAGTTCGTCCGCAGACAGGACCGCGAGATCCCTGCCCGCGACGAGAAGCCTTCCGGCAGTCGGGCGCTCGAGACCGCCCAGAAGGTTAAGCAGGGTGCTCTTGCCTGAGCCGGAGGGACCCGTCAAGGCAACGTGCTCACCCGGTTCGAGGACCAGGCTGACGCCATCGAGCGCGCGCACCGTCTCCCCGGCTGTCCGGTGATGGCGCTGAAGGTCAGCGGCCTCAATCAAAGGCATACACTTGGCGTACCCTTGGACCCGCACCTTGTCCCCGGGGAAAATTCAAGCTAGTCTTAACATCTATTGCCTTTTGATACCGTCTGACTGAGGTTGCCTTTGACCCGTACAACCTTCGCCCTTCTCGGCTCCGCCACGGCGGCCTTGGCCGTCATCGCTGGCTGCGGCACCCCCGCGTCTCCTGTCCGTACCCCGCAGCAATCGACCGCTCTCGCCGCGCGGACTACACCGCAGGAAGACTGGGAGGTCCGCCTGTGGGTCAACGGCGCGCCGGCTGACTACTTCTCCGCGAGGCAGAACAGCCGCGTCTCCGTCAGGGCCGTCCTGAATGGCCCGGCACCGGAAGGGGTAACCTACAAGTGGCAGTCCCTCGGCGGCATGATCGACCGCCGCGATGGCCAAGAAGTCCGCTGGTGGCTGGACTGGCCAGCTTCCTCCCAGCTGGAGGTAACGGCGACGGCACCGGACGGCACCCGCCGGACCCACCGGACCGTGGCACTGGTGCAGGCAATCCCGACGCCGCCCCCGCCGCCCTACATCCCGATGCCCCCGGTGCCCATCAAGCCCTAGAGCCGACGGAGCACCTCAGGCAAGGCCCACGGCAAGGCCGGGGCCATGCCACCTGATACGCCCCTGCATGACCATGGCCTGATGCAACAAGGCTCCGGGAAAGTCATCCGGTACCTTGCCCACCCATCCGCACGGCGACAGGGCTGATTCAGCTGGCTGCCGCATCTCCTCGAGGGCATCGCGGGCCAAAGACAAGGCGCCCGCCCACGGATAGAGACGCTCCAGCCAGTCCCGGGCCTGCACGCCTTCATCCTCGGCCGCGCGCGGCAACCAGGCATCCAGTTCCCGAACCAGACGTTCCCAGTCCGCAGCCAGCGTGTTCCCCAGCGCCACGATGCGTTCATCCCCGGCGTCACGCAGGGCTTGCAGGTGCCCGCGCGCCCAGCGCTGGAGCACGCCTGCTCCGTCCGACCGGGTCAGGACGCGTACGACGTCGTGAACCTGCATGTTGGAAGCGCCCTCCCAGACGGGCAGGACCTGGGCATCCCGGTAGAATCGCGCCGTGACCCAGTCCTCGACATAGCCATTGCCCCCGAGCAGCTCGATGGCCTCGCTGGCGGCCCAGACTGCCCGTCGGGCCGTGGCCATCTTGAGCAGCGGCGTGAAAAGGCGCACGATTCCGGCGTCATCAGCCTCACCCCCGTAGGCCTCCTGCCGATCAAGCGCCCCCACCGCCATGAACAGCAGCGAGGCCGCTGCCTCGCGCTCGGCTTCCATATCCCTCAACTGCCGCGCCACGAGCGGATGCTGGGCCAACGGACGCCCGAAGGCCCGACGCTGGCTGGCCCAGGATCGGGCTTCGGCCAGGGCCCGGCCCATCACGCCCGAGGAGGCGATGGCGTTGTAGAGGCGCGACAGATTGATCATGGCGGCCATCTGCGCGAAGCCCTGGTCGAGGGGTCCGACAGCCCACGCCGTGGCACCCGCCAATTCGACCTCGGCCGTGGCCATCGATCGCGTTCCCAGCTTGTCCTTGAGACGCCGCAGGCGATAGGGATTGCGCCGGCCGTCGGGCCAGAGGCGCGGCATCGCGAAGAGGCCAAGGCCTTGCGTCCCTGCCGACGCACCCTCAGGGCGAGCAAGCACCAGTGAGACATCCGCCCCTGCGTTCGAACAGAACCACTTCTCGCCATGCAAGCGCCAGCCTCCTTCGGCCTCAGCGTCCCGGACGGCCGCCGCCGCCGCCGCTCCGACATCGGACCCGCCCTGCCGTTCGGTCAGAAACATGGCACCGGTCCAGCGATCGCGGGCCCTGCCTCCCAGACGCTCACCCATCCGCGCCCACAGGACCGGATCGTCTGTCCGTCGCAGCACCACGGCCGCTCCGTCCGTCATGCACAAAGGGCAGTAGAGCCCCTGCTCGAAGCGGCTGAAGGCCTCCCCGAGGGCGAAGGAGACAGACCGCACCCACGCCTTGTCGCCGGACTCGGTCAGGCGGGCCAACGGGCGCGCCACCAGGGACAAGTCTCCATAGGCGACGTCCTCGAGCGTCCGGTAGGCAGGATCGATCTCGAGCTCGCCGACGGGTTCGCCTAGGCGATCGTGGGTCCGCAAGGCCGGACCCATGGCATTGGCCCGGACAGCCAAACGATCAAGTTCCTCGGCATCGATCTCGAGCAGGCGAAAGCCCGCCACCGCCTCGGAAAGCACATCGCCAGCACCCGTCCTGCGCGCAAGGCGAGACAGCCACGCATCCATCCGGACCTCCCCGGGGCGACCCCGACCCGCTTCATGTGCCCCGCAACAGCGAAGGCCTGCAGGGTCGCTCCCCAGTCTGCGCCACGCAACCAAGTCCTTGCGCGGATTTAACAAATCAGGGCCCTTTGTGAAATCACCAACTGCATTTGGTCATCGGCAGGGCCATGGGCACGGGCGCAGGCGAAAGAACAGCATCGCCCGACAGTCCAGGGAGTTCCCTCGTTCAGAAGATTGTCCTGACGCCCGCCCAGACCCTGGAAGCCATCCAGTTCCGCCTGCGCCAGCGTGTTCGCCCGCAGGACGCCGTGTCCGCCGCCGAAGCGGGCTATGCCATCGACATCGTGGTCCGCCTGGCCCGGATCCTGAACTCCGGTCTGGTCACCTCGGTCGCCATGCGGCGTCTGCTCGAGACCGCCAAGGCCTGCGACGAGGGTCGCCTTGCGTGGCGGATGCTGCAGGCCCTGATGGCCCGTGAAGCCCGTGCCATCAGGCAGTCGATCCCGCCGACCCGCCAGCAGGTGGCCGAGGAGATGGCCGCCGCATGAACGTGGCGCTGGCACAGCTCACCGGTGCCCCGCTGACGGCGGACGAAGCCCGGATGATTGCGCACAGCGTCCGCGAGGTCGTCCAGCTCGAGGACAACCGCCTCTATGCCGACACCCGCTTCGCCGCCATCATGGGCACGCTCTTCCGGACCCGCCGTCTGGCTGCCTGACTATCGGCCAGCTGCGGCCTCCACGCCAAATACGTGGATGGTGTCCTTGTCGTAGGCAGGCACGAAGATCTCGGAACGGCCGTCACCGTCGACATCCCCGACGGCACACTGGCCGACCGTGCAGCCGACATCCGCCAGGATGCGCTCACGATAGGCCCAGGTCCCGGGACGTGCGTCCGTCGGCTCGAGCAGATGCGCACGCTGGGAGCCGTCGCCACCGACCACGATCCATGGGCGGCCGAGCGGACGGCCCGGCTCGGGGTGGAAAGGTACGGCCTGCCCGGGCGACGCCTGGTTCATGCCGCCGTTCCGGGTCTCGATGCCCTGAAGCAGCGTGTGGCGGGGCCACGCTGCAGTCCGGAAGTCCCGCGGCACGGTGTAGGCGAAGACGGCGGCCTTGGCGTCGGCCTCATGATTGGTGACCAGCAGGTCGCGCTGGCCATCGCCATCCAGATCGACCACCTCGAGGTCAAAGGCAGAACCCAGAGTCTCGTCCAGCACGCGACGCTGCCATGTTGCACCTTCCTGCCACAGCAGGGCCAGCTTGCGCGAGAAGAACTCGGTCGCGAGGATTTCGGGCCTGCCGTCACCGTCCAGGTCCTCGACCCGGAAGTGAACATCGGGCCCCTTGGCGATGACGGTCTCGCCCCAAGGACCGACAGGACCCCGCGCGTTGCGGGCAGCAGGCTGGCGCAGCCAGACCAACTCACCCTCGGAGCCCCCCATGCCCTTGCGAGCCCGCGCCGTCAGCAGGTCCAGGAGGCCATCGCCATCCATGTCCCGGACGACGGTTCGGTGATAGAACCAGCCTGAACGATCCCGGGTAATCTTGGTCTCGTTGTCGTAGACCACCATCGGACCTGCAGAGGGATCGTCGGGCCGGACGGTCCCTGGCAGGATGCGGCCTGGTTCGAGCGCCTGACCCGGTTCGGGCAGGTCGATCAGCGTCAGGGCGCCGGTCTTGCCCGGCACGAGAAAGCCACCGGCGACCACCATGTCGTACTTGCCGAAGGCCCCCTTGGGCAAAACAATCGCCTCGTTGGGCCAGACCACGCCCCGAGCGAGCGGCTGCGGCCGCAGGTCGGGCCGCGTCAGGACCGCCCCGGCGTCAGGCCACGCGTGGACGCCATCAGCCTTGCCCATGACGCCGAACGTGCTTACGAGCAGGGCGTCAGGGCCCGTGGGGCGCAGGCGCTCCAGGCGCAGGAAGGCCGGCCGTGAGACCTGCAGGCGGGCCCGCGGCGTGAAGCGCCACGCCGAACGGACCTTACGTCCGTCGGCGTCGATGACGTCGCCCGTGCTGCCGGCCAACGGCACGCCGGCACCACACGCGGCCAACGCCGTACTGAGCAGGACAATGGAAAAAGATCGGAACAGGGCCATGGAATGGACTATCCTTGGGGGTCGGGGAAAGGTATGTCTTGCCTATAGCATGTGAACAGCCCGTCAAGAAACCATTAAATGCAACCCGAGTTACCTCTTGTCGCAGAGGACCCCGTCCTCACGGGTGCCCTCACGGCCCTGGCCCGGGAAACCGGACTCGAGGAGGCTGGCCTTGCCATCGTGATGAGCGCGGAGGGGCGGGCGGCCTTCCATAATCCGGACCGCCCGTTCACTGCGGCCTCATTGGTCAAGATCCCGGTCATGGCCGCCCTGCACGACGCCTTTGCGGCGAAACGCCTGCATCCCGGGCAGGTCCTCGAGGTCACGCTGGCCGACTACACCGACACGTGGAAGCCGGCCTTGCGGCCCGGGCAGCAGGTCTCGCTCGAGCACCTCGACAGCCTGATGATCCGCGCCAGCGACAATGTCGCCACGAACATGCTGATCGGCCTGCTCGACGCCGGCACCATCGCGGCGTGGCTCGCGCAGCGCGGCCTCGCCGGCATCGAGGTCAGGCGCAAGCTGGGGGGCACCGTGCCCATGCCGGGCGTCCCCGCCCCGGGCAATCGTGTCACCGCCAGAGGCCTCGCCGGCTTGCTCCACCTGCTCGCCGCCGGCGCCCTCGTCTCACCCTGCGAAGACGCCCGGATGCGGGAGATCATGCTGGGACAGGAAGATACGGCCCGTTTCCGGCGTGGGCTCGATCCCGAAGACCGCTTGGCCCACAAGACGGGCGAAACCAGCCGGACCAGCCACGATGCCGGCCTGCTCCTGGATCCGGATGGATCCACGACCCTGGTCGCCCTGACGGCCGATCCCCCGCTCGACCGCCTGAACCGACGGCTCGGTGACTTCGCGAGGGCTGCCCGCGACCTCGTCAGGGCCGAGCGGCGACGGTCGGCTGACTGACGCCGCGACGCCACCACGAGAGGACCAGCGGCGGCCTGCCCCCCGGGGCAGGCGTGACCCGCAAGGTCCAGCGGCCGGAGGCGTCCGTCTCGACGCGCTCGAGGACACTGCGGCCGTCCCAGGGGATGTCACGGACCTGGACGGCCCGACCGGTCGCGTCCCGGGGAAAGGGCTCCCAGCGGTGCGTCAGCGTCGTGCCGTCGGCAAGCGTCAGGGTCCTTTGCGCGTCAGGACGGCCGGGCCACGTCCAGATGCGCAAGCTGGCGGCCGCGGCCGTAGCATCGCGAAGTTCCGGGTCCTCGGCCTCAAGCACCGTGTCGATGCCTTCGGGCAAGAGGGGCACGATGGACCCCTCGCGCACCATGACAGGCAGGTGATCCAAGGGGGCCTCGACCTCGTGCCAGCGTCCTCCCTTGCGCACCGATCCGTCCCAGAAGTCATACCACGTGCCACGAGGCAGGTAGAGCCTGCGCTTCGTGGCCCCGGGCTTGAAGACGGGCGCCACGAGCAGGTCAGGACCCAGCGTGTAGACGTCGTGCATGTCCCGGCACAACGGATCGGCCGGCCAGGAGAGCCACAACGGCCGCATCACCGGCAGACCGCTTCGGGCAGCCTCGGCCACGAGGGCGTGGCGGTAGGGCAATGTTGCCATCGACCATCCCGCCCACTTGCGGGTGAGCTCGAGCATCTGCGGACTGCCGTCCGTCTGGGCGTTCAAGGCGGGCTTCTGACCCGAATGCGTCCTCATCACGCTGCTGAAGGCCCCGAAGGCCAACCAGCGGGCCAACAGCTCGGGCGATCGCGGGCTTCCGCCCAGCGTCGCAAAGCCGCCGACATCGTGGGTCATGAAGGGGATGCCCGACAGTCCGGCCGTCAGGATGGCCGTCAGGGCAGACGGGAAGCCATCGGCATCGCCCCAGTCGGTGTCCTGGTCGGCCGCCCACATGTAGGTACAGGAGGCAGGGGTTCCGGTGTACCCGGCCCGGACATAGGTCAGCCAATCGCCGTCTGGCCGGACCCGCTCCCAGAAATGCCGGTGCAGGTCCGCCCACGCCACCGGATAGGCGTTGTGCGCCATGGCCCCCCGGCGCCCCTCTGACAGTACCGCGCCATGAGGCAACCACTCCCCGAAGTCCACCATGCCTCCCGAGAAACCGTCGTCGGCAAAGGCCTGAAGACGCGCTTCGACCCAAGGCCTCAGGCCTTCCGACCAGAGGTCCAGCATGGACAGCAACCCGAAGGGACCCGGCCAGTCCATGGGGTGCCCCTCTGCGTCCCGCACGACCCCGCTTAGCCCCTCCAGGACGGCGCGCTGCGGGTGATCGCCGGGCACGAAGGGATTGAAATAGCCCAGTGCCTTGAGGCCCAGCGCATTCAATGAGCGGTTCAGGCCCCGGATGTCCGGATACGAAACAGGATCAGCCTGCCAGCGCCCCCACGGCATGTGCGTCAGGCCCGGCAGAGGCCCATGCTGCAGGCCGACCCAGTCCTCGTACCACATGGTGGAGAAGGGCACCCTCGCCTCACGCAGGCGACGCGCCCGGGTCAAAACGGCCTCCTGGCCACCCTTGCCCCATTCGGCGGGCGCCATGACCCAAGCGGGCGGTACCCGCGGACGTCCCATCGCCTGCGTCGCCCGGGCCAGGACCTCGTCGGGGCCAGCACCGGTCCAGACGGACAAGGTCGGCGACGGGTCGTCCAGCGTCAACCGGAGCCGTGCCGGATCAGTCGCCCCGAGATCCCAGACCGTGCGTGCCGTCGTGCCGGCAAGCAGGCCGTAACCGGCAGCCGAAAGCAGGAAGGGCACCGGCGCATGCGAGCTCCACGGCACATTGCCGACCCCCGGCAACGGACGCTCGGACTTGCCGTTGCCCCCCTCCTCGACCCAACAGGGCAGAATCCTGCCGTGCTGATCCAGGGCGTTGGTCCGCGAGCCCAGCCCGTAGAGGCCCTCCTCCGCGCCCAGACTCCACGACAGGGCAAGGCGAGTCGGGGCTTCGCCACCCCCGACCCAGCGGTATTTCAGGTCCAACCCACCGTCCGGGCGGCCGACAACCTCGAGCACGAGCCCACGCCACGGCGCCCCGGGAACAGGCCACCAGGCGAGGGGCGCCATGCCCGGCTCGGACCATGGCAGCGGGCCCAAGGCCAGATCCTTCCAGTCCCGATCACCGCCCCGGAAAGCAAAGATGCCCAGCAACTGGGTGGCAGCCACGGGATCCCACGTCGCCCGCACCCGATCGAGATCGAGCATGAACCGGGTACTGCCCTCGGCCCCGCGCACGCGAAGCGAGCGACCCTCGACGGAGACCGTCGCGGCAGGCGGCGCCGGAATCGCGATATTCACCAGAAGTTTGCCTCGTCTTCACCGGGAGACCACAAGACTCCCCCCGTGCACCGGGACAAGACCATCATGCAAGCAATCCCCGCCAAGCGGCTACCGGTGCCCGAAACACCGCGTGCTCCGGTCGTGGCCGCCGGGGGCCTGAGCATCAACCCGGGCGCCAAGCTGCAGGTCGACGAACGGGTCTTGGGCTTCATCCCGGTCAAGCTGGCGATCGACATGGGCGACCTCCTCGAGGGCAAGCACGGACGGAATTTCCGATTCACCTTCCAAGGCCCCAATGTGGCACGGGTGCAAGGCGTGGCCTCGTATGCGTTCTTCAGTACGCAGGTCGATCAGCAACTGGCCGTGCAGGGCGGACATCTCGTTCAGGACGTTGCCGTCCACCTGGGCGAGGGGCGAAAGGTGCAGGCCGAGGGCAACCTCAAGCTGTTCGGATGGACCCTTCCCTTCCGGACCCGGCTGGAGCACGCGCGGACCAGCCCGAGCACATTCGCCTTCCGCATCGACAGCCTCGAGGTCGGCAACAAGAGCCGCCTCACGATCCCCAAGCCCATCGTGGCCTTCCTCGCGACCTTCATCCTTGGCGCCGTGGGGCGCCTGAAGGGCGTCAATGCCGTCTCGTCCGACACGGTCTCGATGGATATGGACAGCCTGGCCGTGCCGCCGTCCCCGCAGGCCGGCGTCGCGGCGACGATGCGTCGTACCTGACCGCTCGCCGGGCGGGGGGGTATCCTGTAGACCTTGCCCGTCGACCCCGGGGAGGAATCGCGGATGAGCGTGCAGGAACAGGCCATCGGACGGGAAGCCCGGCCTCAGCTGGTGCGTGCCGTCGTGGCCTCTGCCGTCGGCACGGCCATCGAGTGGTACGACTTCTTTCTCTACGGCGTTGCTGCCGCCTTGGTATTTCCGGGACTCTTCTTTCCCTCCAGCACCGAATTCGTCGGTCAGTTGCAGGCCTTCGGCACCTTCTTCGCCGGGTTCCTCGCCCGCCCCGCAGGCGCCGCGATCTTCGGGCACCTGGGAGACCGCATCGGACGCAAGGCATCGCTGGTGGCCACCTTGTTGCTCATGGGCCTCGCTACCGTCGCAATCGGCTTGTTGCCGACCCACGCCCAGATCGGCCCATGGGGGGCCGTGGCCCTGATCGTCCTGCGCACGCTCCAGGGTATTGGTGTCGGTGGCGAATGGGGCGGCTCGGTCCTGATCGCGCTCGAGTGGGCTGCCAAGGACAAGCGACGCGGCTTCGTGGCCTCTTGGCCCCAGTTCGGCGTGCCTGTCGGCCTGCTGCTGGCCAACGGCGCCCTGTTCCTCGCCCAGCGCCTGCCCGAGGCCGACTTCCTCGCCTGGGGGTGGCGCGTCCCTTTCCTGCTGAGCGGCCTGCTCATCGCCGTCGGGCTCTGGATCCGCGTCGGCGTCGAGGAAACGCCGGTCTTCGCGGCGCTGCGCGACAGTGGCGAGACCTCGCGACAGCCCGTCCTCGAGGTCCTGCGGCTCCACAGCCCCGAGATCGTGCTGACGGCGCTCGTCCGGACCAGCCAGATGACGGCGTTCTACCTGTTCACGACCTTTGTCCTGTCCTATGGCACCAAGGTCCTGCATCTGCCCAAGGACCTGCTGCTGAGCGGCGTGATGCTGTCGGCGACCCTGTCGATGGCCACCATCCCGCTGTCCGGCTGGTTATCGGACACATTGGGCCGCCGCTTCCTGACCATTCTCGGGGCCTCCTTGCTGGCCATCTACGGCTTCATCTACTTCGGCACGCTGGGTGCGGGCATCACGGGTGCCCTGCTGCTGCTGGTCCTCGCCTTGGCCAATCCGGTACACGACCTGCAGTTCGGTCCCCAGGCGGCCCTGATTGCCGAAGCCTTCCCGCCCCGTTTGCGTTACACCGGCTGCTCGATGGGTTTCCAGCTTGCCTCGGTAACGGCTGGAGGACCGGCCCCGCTCGTCGCGACATGGCTGGTCGAGAAGACCGGCTCCGGTCTTTCGGTAGCCTGGTACCTCGCGGGCTGCGCAATCGTCAGCATCGTGGCCGTGCAGGTCCTTGCGAGGCGCTCGCGATCCGCGATGGGGCTCGCTCAGGCATAGGGCGCCATGATTTCGAGGACGTTGCCCTCGGAATCACGGACATATACGGAAGCTGTCCCGTCCCGGTGCGGTTTGAGCGGACCGAAAGAAGCCGCATCCGGCCGCACCACGGCGACGTGCGACGGGTGCTGGCCGGGCACCACGAGCGCAAGGCGGACGTTGGCAAAGGCCAGCAGCGCCCAGGTCTCGTCCTGGTAGGTCACATCGACCGAGAAGGTCTCGCGGTACCACGCCACGGCCCGGGCCACATCCTCTACCTGGATGGCGACGTGGTCAAGGGTGTCGCGTTCGGACATCAGAGCCCCCTTCCTGGAACAGGATCCTGTCCATTCATCTTACGCCCGCGCCCCGACCATGCCACCATGGCCCGACCCTTTATACGGAGCACCTGACATGAAAGCAACCCTCACGGCCACCGCCCTGCTCGTCCTCCTTGCCGGCTTGCCCGGCTGCTCCAAGGTCAGCGAGAAGCTCAACCAGTTCTCGCGCGAGTGGGATGCTTCGGCCAAGACCGTCACCCTCTACAGCATGGGTGGGGAAGCCGTGAAGACCTACGACATCGGGCGCAGCAAAGTCACGCGGGCCGAGGACGGCCAGGGCAGCTACATCTACTTCTACGCGCAGGGCAGGTACGTGCAGACCAATATGGGCTACGTCGTCGAGTCGAAATAAGTCGGCTAGCCAGAATCCAATAACTCGTCCACCTTACCTCTCGGGGAACGACAGAAGAGGATCGGCGATACCCAACCCCTCCGGTACGAACAGGCAGCAGGGTTGGGCATCGCTTTGCCGGAACCCGCCGATAGCCCTGTCGGCCAGCAAGGAACGCATCACCGCCCGAGGTATGAGCCGGAACTTGCCACCTCGCGACGCGAGATGCTCCGGCAGACCGCCATGACGCAACGTGCCGCCAACCCTTATGCCAAGCAGATGGACGGCGTCCCGGTGCTTCGTCAGCTTCGGGTCATGCCCCCGAGTCCCCTGCACGAGGTCCTGATCGAGTTGCTGCGCCAGACCCCCGCGCATCTGGCACCGTTGCTCGCCCGCGCCCTGCCCGGACTGGCTCCGGCGCTGCCTGTCTTGTGCGTGGATACGGCAGCCAGCGAGCCGCTTGTGGTCGAACGTCGTGCCGACCTCGTATTGGTTCTTGGCAAGCCGGACGAGCCGGAACGGGTGGTGGTGGCGGAGGTCCAGCTGAGCATCGACCGCGACAAGCAGTTCGTGTGGCCGCAGCATGTGGTGGCCATGCGCAACCGCTGGAAGTGCGAGGTCGCCCTGCTCGTCATTGCCCCGGACCCCAAAGTCGCCCGCTGGGCCAGCCAGCCCATCCTTCTCGATCGGCTGGGCAGCCGGATCGTCCCGCTGGTGCAGGGCTCGGGGGACCTGCCCCGGCCGGATCCTGCGGAGCTCGCCGGCCACCTCCGCGCGGCCGTCTTTCATGCCTTGGTGCACTGCCGGGAGCCAGCGGATTTGCCTTTGCTGCAGCAGGCTCTGGATGACATCCAGACGTTGCCCGGGCCGGATCGATTGGGCTACTGTGAAATCCTGAAAAGGCATATCACCACGTCGATTTTCAAGCTAGCGGAGGTGGCGATGACCGACATTCAGCTGCGGTACTTCCA
>Ga0194133_10000169_pt1 | contig 135965 bp, 80 predicted proteins | sample TA2KigOf40mmetaG_FD_155448 | JGI IMG/M metagenome (GOLD analysis project Ga0194133, IMG submission 155448) | Freshwater microbial communities from Lake Tanganyika, Tanzania - TA2015055 Kigoma Offshore 40m | ecosystem: Environmental > Aquatic > Freshwater > Lake | place: Tanzania: Lake...
GTTGAATTTTTGGACTTTTGAGTTGAATTTTTGGACTTTTGAGTTGAATTTTTGGAGGAGAATGTTTTTGGTTTTCTTCAAGGAGCTAAAAATACTTCGCACGAGAAAGAAGAAATTTCTTGAAATATTTTTTCTTTTTATGATATAATATTATAAAAATAAGAAAAAGTTTTTTCTTTTTATTCAAATCACGCATAAAGAATTCAGATTGAATGCATTAAAAAAAAATATCTCAAAAAAATTGTCATAATAAAACGAAAAACATATTTTTTTTTTGACAATATTTCAAAATAAAAATTGTCTTCTCATTTAAACTATTTTTCGTTATTAAAAATGAAAGATAAACTTAAAATTTCTTTCTCAAAGAAAAAAAATACAAATTTATTTCTCTTTATATTTCTATAAAATAAAGAAATTCAAATCGCTTTCATACATATCATAAAAGCGACTATATTTAGATAAATATAAATATAATTTAGATAAATATAAATTTAGATAAATATTTGCTTGATTTTTTGAAAAAAAGAACAGTAAAAATTTCTGGAAAATGAAGCACAGAAAAAAATTAATAACTTGTTATGCTTACTCTAATATCTTTAGTAACTTCAATAAAAGATTATGTTGAAGTTGTTCATAAATTAATTGAAACAGATCCTAATTTTCATGTAAATACTTATTTTGATTTTGGATCTCTTTTAACTTTTTCTATTCTTTCTGGAAAGCAACTCATTCAAAATCTGTTGACTTTCCAATGGTTTCAAAAATGTTGGTCTATCCCAACATTAATTCCTGATGTCGCATCAGCAATGATTTCAGAAATGTCAGTTTTTGATGGATATTTCCAAAATACACAAAACTTTTTAGAAAGTCCAATTTCCTATGGCAATAATAATTTTTTCATTTATTGTCTGGAAAAATTTATGATTGGCTTATTAAATAGTGTATTTTTATGTTTCCCTACTTCAATAGCACATATTATTACCTTACGTCGATTTGTAATGCAAGGTTTAGAGGCTGGATTTTATTCTGGTTTAGGAACAATTGCAGGAAATTTAGTTTGGATTGGGAGCATTGTTTTTGGGTTAAGATTTTTAGTTATTCCATGGTTATCTCTAGATTTATTTCGCTATTTTTTAGGATTTTTATTAATTGTAAAATATATGTGGGATAGTTATACAGAGAGAAGAATGGTATTAGAAGATTTATCAAAATATAAAATCTTTTTCTTAACTTTTTTATTATCCTTTACTGAACAAACAACTATCTATCCTTTTATTAGCAATATTGCAATTGGATCAGATTCGACAATTTTAGAAAGTTTTCCAACAAATAATGTTTTTGAATTTGGAATTGTTCATTTCAGTTATTTATTAGGAATTCTTTTAGGAAGTTTAAGTTTGCTTCAATTTACTTGTTGGTTTTGGGAAAATCCTGCATTTCAAATTTATATGTGGTTTATTTCGTCATTTAAAGCAACAACAGGTGTTTATTCAAAATTGGTAAATTTACTTTTTTTATATCTTACAATGATTTGTGCTATTTCAAATATTGCTTATTTTGGTCTGGACTATACATTAACAAATCCACTAGGATTTGTTAATGAAGATCGTTTATTAGATCAAAAAGACTTATTAGAAACTTCATTTTTAAATACAAAAGCATCTGATCGAAATACACGACGTAATAGAGGAAGACATGGAAGACGAGAACGTTGGAAACGTCGAGTAAGAAGATATAGAACGTTTGATGCTTCTTTATATGATCAAGGAGTTTATGATTTGTTAACTTTGGAAGATTTAAATTATGGTTTTGACCGTTTTTGGTTAAGACGAAAAATTCGAAATCATAGAGTTCGTTTCCGATTTTTTCCAGGTCCATGGATGAGATCTTTTAAAAAACAATTATCTCGTCCTCGATTAGAATCTTTTATGGGACCTCGAGTAGAATTTTTCAGAATTTTATTTGAACAAGCTTATCATACAGAATTTCACGAATTTTCGAAAAAAAAAAATATTTTAAAAACTCAACAAAATAAATCAAAACTTCTTTCGGTTGATTTTTCCAAAACTAGGGAAAATACAAAAATTGAAACTAAGTCTTCTCAAGGAGGAAATCAAAAAAGTCAATCTTTAAACTCTATATACTGGAATCCCGTTGGAACAAAACAACAAAGATTTCTAAAAGAACGTGCAACATTAAGAAAATTTCTTCGAAAAGTAAATAATCGTATTCAAGTAGCAAAAATTCAAAATCAAATAAAAAATCCACAAAATTTAGAAATTGCTTTAGAAAACTCACAAAATTTGACTTCCACAATCTATCCTAAATCTTGGAAATCCTTTTCTTTGTCGGAAATAAATAGAGGAAATTCTCCTCAAAATTCTCTTTTTGAAAAATCACAAGATAATTTTTTATTTCAACGTTTATATAGAAAAATTTTTGTAAAACAACAAAACGATTCAAAAATTTCCAATTTATTTGATGCTCAAAATATTCCAATTTCAAGTCAAAAAATTCAATTGAATGATTCACTCGGCGACAAAAACAAATCACAAAATGATAGTCGAAAACATCTTTCAAAAAAAGATAGATTTTTAGAAAGATATAAAACATTTTTAAAAAATAATGAAAATCTTGTTTTAGAAAGCAATGGAAAAAATTCAAAAACAGGAGACATTTACCCATCAACTATGTCAATTTCTTCAAATAATGGAAATATGGTTGCTCTTTCAACATCTACTTTGGCAAATAAAGAATTGAATTCAGTTTCTTCACAAAGACAACTGGCTTCAAATTTTGAAAAGAAAGAAAATATGGAGAAAGAAAAAAATCATCGAGTGTCTCAAATGCAAGGACAGTTGAAATCAATGACTCTTCTTCATCCACTAAAATTTTATATGCAAAAAGAACAAGCATTGAAAAAGAAATTTCAATTTTATGGAGTGAAATTATTTCGAAATTTTGGAGTTGAAAACAATGCTCCTTATTTTCGAGTAATGATGAAACGATTTTTTTCTCATTATAAACCAAGTTTACGTTGGGAAAGAACATTACGTGTTGCAACAATGAGAAAAGCACAAAGAAAAGGTTCACGTATTCCAAGAAAATTAAATATCTCAAAAAATGCTCAAATTCTTGGAAATATAGAAAAAGATTCTCTTCTTCTAGATGAAAAATCTTTTGGTTTTCGTGTCTCAGATTCGAAAATGAAGAAATCTTCTCTTGATGAATCTTTTATGAACAAACCAACTCACTTTTTTTCATTAGTTGATAAACGTGCAAGTAGATATCGTTATCAAATTTATAAAGATGTTTTACAACACTGGTATTATAGTCCTTTAAATCGTCTTCTTTTGAAATTTGATGTAGATTCGTTTATTCGTCGACAACCAAATTCTTATTTTTTAACAAAAAATGATGAAAAATTCTTACATTTGAAACGTCAACTTTTTTCAGAATATTATGATACATTGAGATGGTATACATATATGGAACATTATAGTACAATGAAAAATCAAATTGGAGGAACAAAAAGTCTTTCAAACCGTGCATATAATCAACAATTTGTAGGAACTTTTAAAAAAATTCGTCATTTATTTAATATTACGCCAAGTTTTAATGATAGTACTGTATTAAAATTTGATCAACCATTATATAATGAATATCCAAATACACAAAAAACACCTCTTGTTCAATCTTCTCTTCTTCATGAAGAATTATTAAATGATGACTTGTTAGTATTACATGGAGGAAATCTGAAAAATTCAAATATGCCTGAAGATCTTCCAAATCAATCAGCAAAAATTCTTCGAGAATATTTAACAACAGCAATTCCTATTCGTCAAGAATATATGAAAAATTTATTACTTGAGAAAAATTATTGGGAATTAACAAAATTTTTATTTCGAGGTCAAAAAATTCGTGGAGATCGTCCTTTAACCAATGAAACAGATTTTTTGAATCAAGAACAAAAATATTTACTTCCACAAAATTTAAAAACAGGAAAATTCACTCCTGAAAATTTCAAACAAGATATGTCGATTGCTTTGTTAAAAAAATGTCAAAATAAACTTTATGATCAAGAAGCAATTAAAAATTACGTTTCTTTAAAAAAAGAAAAGTATGAAAATCAAAAACAAAAACATCAAAAATATTTAAAAAATCGTTTAGAAAGAATGAAAGAAGCATTTCTTTTACAGAATTCTTTAGTTGGAAACAAAAAAGAACAATCAAAGGAAATTCTTTCACAACTTCAAAATATTTCTGGTTATACTTCATCTGTTCAAAAAGCTATGAAAGAAAGTATTCTTTGGGAAAAAAATTCATTAATTGATTCTTCTTTTCAAACTATTGATAAATTTTTTGCAAAAAAAAATTTTCTTCAAAAAACAAATATTCGACAAAATCGTCCAAATATTTATTTATCTTTATATAAATTGACAAATAATACTGAACTGCAAAAAAACAATAGGAACTCTTTTGAAGCAATGTATGAAAAAACTGAAGGAAAAAGTCGTTTTGCATCAAAAATAAATATTCAAAAAATTCATGCAGAAATTTTCAAAAAAACATTACATAATTCAGTAAAGAAAAGAGTTTTAGAAATTTATGAAGCAGAAACCAAATTAAAAAAAAATTTTGCTCAATCGACAAATAAAAAAGTAACTGAAAAAGTCTCATTTCTTTTTAAACCATTTGTTTTTGCAAAAAATGTTCTTTGGAATACTTTTAGATTCAGAAAAGTGGATGTTTTTCAGCAAAATATTGAAGACAAAACACAAACTCTTCCTTTTTTCAAAAAAGAATCGAAATTTTCAAATATATTTAGAAAATTTTCATCCCTTTTTCTAGAAAATTCAAATAAAAACATTGATTTTTGGAAAAAACGTGAAAATGCACTTTCAAAACGAAGAAAAATTCGAAAAACATTCAAACGATTAAGAAATCAATATACAGTAAATGACAAAATTTTATTTGAAAATAACGATTTTCAAACTTCTTTTGACAAAACGAAAAAACCGAGTAGACAAAAAATCGATAGACAAACTTCTTCACAAGAGAATGGTGAGTCTGAATTTTTGAAAAGACAAAAATTTACAAATTCTCAATCTTGGAAAAAATATTTTTCTGGGCAAACTTCACCAATTCAAAATCTAAAAAATCCTTCATTTTTTGAAAAGATTTCATCTTTTCAGAAAAACTTTTTCAAAAAGAAATTTCAAAGAAAACGTTCACGTTTACGTCGATATAGTTCTTTCAAAGGTCGTGGTCCTATTAAAAAACGAACTTTACGCGAGAAATTGAAACGTCAATTTAAATCATTAAAAAAATATAGATCATCACAAGACAATGGAGGAACAAATCAACTTCAAATGGAACGTGAAAAGAAAAAAGTTGAACTTATTCAATTAATTACTCAAAGAAATTATGAAGCAAGCCCTTTGGGGGGAAAATTCTTAAAAAGAGAGAAAAAACAAAGAAGAACACGTCAAATGAAACATCGTCTTTGGAAAAAGAAAAAACAAAATTATGCTCAAAAAAGAAGAAAACTTCGAAAAAGACGTCGTTCAACAATTTCTAAAATCAGAGTTTTTAATAAAAAACTTCAACGAATTCTTTCAAAAAAACAAATTCAAACATGGTGGTGGCAAACATTCCTTCCAAATTTCCAAACAATGACTGAAAAATCGTGGCAATTAGAAAAAAATATGCAAATTCGTAAAGAATTATTTGAACTTTCTGAAAAAGAAATTTTTGAACGTGATCAATTTATTCAAAATTTTGAAAACAAATCACTGTCAGCTCTTTCTCAAAATTTCGACTTAGATAAAAACCTTTCTCCGAATGTTTTACAAATTGGTGATAAAGATTTTCAACCATTAGCTATTCCTGAAGCTTTACGAATTCGTGAAAAACTAATTCAAAAAGAAATGTTACGTTTTGGAAATTCGTCAAAATTATCTCAAAATAATGTATTCCCATCTCTTGAAAATTCAAAGGAATCAAAAAATTCTTTTTCTTCTTTCTCAGATTCTTTCCAAACAAAACAAATTCAATCAAATGTTGAGAACTTTGGAAAATCTTTGAATATTTTAGATAAATTTACACAAAATGTTCTAACTCCTCAAAAAACATCTTTCAATACAGGAAATTCAAAATTATTCCTTGGAATTAACCCTATTCCTTTTTATGCAGGTTGGGATGAAAATTCAAGAAAATTCGTCGTAACAAATCGTTTATTATCAAGAAAACAATGTTTTTCTTGTTCACCTCAAACAGGAAAAACCAGTCTTTTTAACAAGAACGAAAATAATGAAATGAATTTCTCTGAAGGAGAGTTTTTAAAAGCACCTCTTCGAGGAATGAACGCTGCAACAACATTATATTGGCAAATTCCATTTACAACATATGATCCAGATCAATTTTTTGCATTAGGAATGGATGGATTTTCTCCATTAGGATGGCGAAATTTTTCTTTCAAACATTCAAAACAAATAACAAAACCTATTCTTGTGAAAAATTTCTTTTCCTTTGATCAACCATCTTCTCTTGAGCAAAATAAAACAAGTTTTTCAAAAAATCTTCAACTTAAATTTTTTGAAAATACATTAAAACAAAAACTTGTAGATTCAAAAAATATTTTTCTTTCAAACAAAGAAATTGAAAAAAATTTTGAATATCGAAGAATTATGAAAAAACAAAAACGTATTAAAAAACATCCAAGACCACCTGTTTGGTTTCCATCTGGATCTTTATCACAACAAGTTTTACCTGTTCATTATATTTATGTATTTTACAAACGCTCAAGATTACCTCGTGACCGATATATTAGACGTCGACTTCGTTCAAATTTCTCGAAAAATGAAAATAATGATGATTCATCAATTTTCACGAAAATTACTGATTTTACTTTAAGAAAACGTGCAAAACCAAGACGTAAATATCATAGAAAACGTTTCGTTTTTGAAAATAGTCAATTTGTACTACGACGTCGTAAATTTAGAGGTTTCTTTGATGAAAAAGAAACAAGTCGTCCAAGTTCAAAATTTTTCCAGACTTCTTCAAAACAAGAAAAAAGAACTCTGAAATCAAAACAAAGAAAGAAAATTACAGATTCAAAACAAAATGCTGATAATTTACGTCTTCGTCAATTAAGACGAAGAGTTCAACGACAAGTATATCGACCTGTTTGGAGATATCGTCCTCGCGCTGGTGGATTCGTTTGGCCAGGTGATTATTTACGTCTTGAATTAGTAAAAGCTCCTCAATTGGTTTGTGGAATTTCAGAAAAAAATTTAGAAAATTCAAAAACTTTAACAAGAAAAATTCGTAAGAAGAAACGCAGAACTCTTCAAGAATGGCAAATTCAACCTAAAAAATACTTATTAGAAAAACACAATTTGAAAGTATTGAAGAAAAGACTTGAAAAATCAAGTCAATTTAACATGTAATTCTTTCTTTTTTTTCTATCTTTACGTAAATCAATATTCTTGAAAAAAGAATATTGATTTACGTAAAGATAGACTTTATTTCATTTTTTTGCAATAATTTTTAAATGAAGAAAAATAGCACAAATTTTTTAGAAATATCGAGAAAATAGATTCTTTTCTTTTTTTTTGATAACATATACAAAGATTTTCGTTATTCCAAAAAAATATTTTTTCTCCTCCAAAATATTTATCTATTTTTCTGAATGTTAGAAAAAATAGTTTCATTTTCTATGGCGGCATAGCCAAGTGGTAAGGCAGAGGATTGCAAATCCTTTATTCCTCAGTTCGAATCTGAGTGCCGCCTAATTTTAAAAAGAAGTTGTTTGAAGGAAACTATATTTTTATATTTTTATTGAAAAATATAATTATGTATGAATGATTTTCATTTTTCAATATATGTAAAAAAAAATAAAAATTTAATTGATTTGTAAATTTCCCATTTAATAACAAAATTCTTTCTATTTAGTTGCAAAATAGAAATAAAGAGATTAACTGGAATAAAAAAGAAATGAAAAAAAGATGTTAAGTCCTAAAAGAACAAAATTTCGTCGTCCACATAGAGGAAATTTAAAAGGAAAAGCTTGTCGTGGAACTAAAATTGCTTTTGGAGAATTTGGGCTTCAAGCACTAGAACCTTGTTGGATTACTGCACGTCAAATTGAATCAGGTCGACGAGTTTTAACACGTTATGTTCGTCGAACAGGAAAATTATGGATTCGAATTTTCCCTGATAAACCAATTACAATGCGTCCTGCCGGAACTCGTATGGGTTCAGGAAAAGGTTTTCCTGAGTACTGGGTAGCTGTTGTTCATCCTGGAAAAATTATTTATGAAATTCAAGGTGTTTCAGAAACTTTAGCAAAACAAGCTTTAAAAACAGCAGCTTACAAAATGCCCATTAAAACAAAATTTGTAAAAGCTGAATTTGCTTCATAAATAGACAGTTATCTATTTCGAAGGGAACTATAATATTTATTTGAATACTTATTTGAGAAAAAAATGTTTTTCTCATTTTTTTGAAAATTCTTGAATTTTTCTTTTTTTTCTTTGAATCAAAACTTTTGTAGTTTTCTTTTTGTCAAAAGAGAAAAGAAATTTGAAAAAGCTTTGCAAAACAAAGAGCAAAAATGATATTCAGAGTAAGAATTTTTGAAAAATTTTAATTTTGATGAAAATAAAAATTTAAATTTTAGAAAAATTTTCTATGATTCAACCACAATCGTATTTAAACGTCGCTGATAATAGCGGAGCTCGAAAATTAATGTGTATTCGAGTTTTAGGCGGTGGGCGAAAAACAGCAACAATTGGAGATGTTATTATTGCTGTTGTAAAAGATGCCTTACCAAACATGCCTCTAAAAAAATCTGATATTGTTCGTGCAGTTATTGTTCGAACAAGCAAAGGGGTACATCGTGACAACGGAATGATGCTTTATTTCGATGACAACGCTGCAGTTGTTATTAATAAAGAAGGGAATCCTAGAGGAACTCGTGTATTTGGTCCTATTGCTCGTGAACTTCGCGACAAAAACTTTCAAAAAATTGTTTCACTAGCTCCTGAAGTAGTTTAATTTTTTCAAAAAAAATTTGTCAAATTAACTCGTTTGTCTCGGGCAGCGATAAAAATGTTTTTATCGCTGCCCGGGAAAAATATTTCCAAACCAAAAACTGGTTTCTTTTTTTCAAAATTTTTTAATCTGAAGAAAAAGTTACATACTTTTTCAAAAAACAAGAATTATTGTTAGCTTCTATTTTAGAAGTAGAGCAAATTTTCAATTCAAATATTTTTTTGATTTTGAAAAATTTGAGAAATCTAATTTAATAAAAAAATATTCTTTCTTTTTATGACACAAAGATTAAAAAAACTTTATACAGAAAAAATTGTTCCAAAATTTTATAAGGAATTTCAATATAAAAATATTCATGAAGTTCCCGCTTTAGAAAAAATTGTTATCAATAGAGGAATTGGTGATGCATCCCAAAACGCAAAAATTTTAGAAACTTTTTTAAAAGAATTAAGTACAATTGCAGGACAAAAAGGAGTTATCACTCGTTCAAAAAAATCGATTGCTGGATTTAAAATTCGTGACAAAATGCCAGTTGGTGTTTCAGTTACTTTACGTGGAGAACGTATGTATGGTTTCTTAGATCGTTTAATTCATTTAGCTTTACCTCGTGTTCGAGATTTTCAAGGTATTAGCCCAAAAAGTTTTGATAAAAATGGAAATTATAGCCTTGGATTAGAAGAGCAATTAATGTTCCCTGAAATTGAATATGATAAAATTGATCAAATTCGAGGAATGGACATTTCTATTGTTACAACAGCAAAAAATCAAGAAGAAGGTCTTGCTCTTTTAAAAGAATTTGGTTTACCTTTTAAATCATAAATTCTTTTAAAAGACAAAAATTAAAAAAAGGTTCTTATGAATTGTTTTTATTTTTTTGAAAAAACAAATAATTCTGAACTTTTTTTGTAAATTTCAAACGTTCTTTGTTTTTCTCAAAAAAAATGAAAATTTCGAGTGGTTCAAAAAATAATCTCTCGAAAAGAATTTCAACTAAGTGAAAAATAAAAAAAAAATTTCAATTCTTTAAGAATTTGAAAGTAGCGTTACATTTTTTCAAGAATTTTTTTTTGAAAAATTCTTACAAATTGATAAATAAAGAATATTTCTTTTTTCTTTTATGGTAAACGATAGTATCAGTGATATGATAACTCGTATTCGAAATGCATGTATGGTAAAAAAATCAACAACATTTATTCCGTTTACGAAAATGAATAAAAAAATTGCTCAAATTTTAGAAAAAGAAGGTTTTATTCAAAGTTTCTTTTTTGATGAAGATTCTTCTATGTTAGTTTTGAAATTTAAATACCGCTCAAAAAAAACATTAAGTGGAAAAATTAAAGAATCTTGTATTACAAATTTAAAAAGAATTAGTAAACCAGGCCTTCGAATTTATACGAATAGTCAAGATATCCCTAAAGTATTAGGAGGTGCTGGTATTCTTATCTTATCTACATCAATTGGTGTTTTAATAGATCGCGAAGCAAGATCTTTAGGTGTAGGAGGAGAAATTTTATGTTCAATTTGGTAATTTTTTTTGAATTTTTCTCTCCGTGAAAAATTTCTATGATTTCAAAAGAAAATTTTTTATGAAATATTTTTTTTTGAAATCATAGAAATTTTTCTCTATAATAAAAAAAGAGAAATTTTTTTCCTCCGAATTCTTTCAAAAAAGAAAATATCCATTCTCTTATTCTCAAAATTTATTTAAGAATAAGAACCTTCTGAAAAGATAAAATTTTGATAAAAACAACATATTTGTTTTTGAACGATTTCTGCGAAAAAAAAAGCGTGGCTAAAAAAACAGTTCTTTTAGTTCAAAAAAAAAAAATAGTTTGTTTTTGAAAATAAAATTCAAAAAACTCTTTTTTATGACAATTAGTTCACCAGAACGCGAAGCTAAAAAAGTCAAAATTGCAGTAGATCGTAATCCTGTAGAAACTAGTTTTGAAAAATGGGCGTGCGACCTGAAAAATAGATAAGATATTTTCTTACAATATAACTAAAATAAAATACTAATAGAAAAATACATTTTTTTTCTATTTTTTGTTTCCTAAAAACTTATTAACTTTTCAAATTTCAAGTTACTAAACAAAAATAAAATTTTTTTTTCATTTTCAAAAAAGATTTTTTCCTTTTCATTTTGAACATTTAAACACAATAAAAAAACAAATGATTTTTGTTTTTCATATTTTTCAAAAAAAAATTTGGAATTTTCCAAAGAAACAAAAAATTCAAATTTTTTTCATCTAGTTTTACCCTGTTTTTGATTTTTTTTATTAAAATAAATAAAAATGACAATTTCCTACTATTTTTTTTACTTGAAAAAAGTTCAAAGAGGAATAAATTCGACAAATTTTAGCAAAAAAAAGAATTGGAAAAAAAAAGAAAATTTTTTGAATATTGTGGTTTCTCAAAAACAAATAGAAATGAAACAGAGTTTGAAAAAAGTAGAAAAAAATTTTGCAATGAAACACTCTAATTTCAACTCTTTCCAATTTCATTTGGTAAAAAACAAAATAAAAATTCGAAACAATATTTCTCAAGAGATATATAAATTTTTCAAAAAATTTTGGAAATCTAAAATATCAGAAAATAATTATGAAAGACAAAACTTTTTCCAATTTTTTATTTGTTTTCTTTTTAGACAAAATTCTTTTCAAGAACTGTTTTTAAACTTTTGTATTTTTTTTTCAAAAATACTGAAGTATGAAATAAAAAAAATTACTGCATTTCATTTTCTTTTTTTTCAGAAAAATATCTTTCATTCAATTTCAATTTTCAAATTTCTTGCTACATCTTTTATCTCTTTTCCGAAAATAAAAAATCACCAATTTTTTCTGATTCGAGAAAGAAAAACATTTGTTCTATTTTGTCAACAAAATTATCTAGAAACTCAAAATGAAGAAAAATTGCTTTCTTTTCAAAAACTGAAAGAGAATTATTTTTTTGAAAAAAACTTGAAAAATTTTTTTTCTCTTTCTTCTAAAGTGGAACAAAAAAATTTTGCATTTTTCCATTTTTTTCACACATTTTTTAGACAAATAAAAAGCAAACAATGGAATTCTCTTAATTTTCTTTCTTTTGAAAAGAATTTCAATAAAGAAAAAGGAAAAATTTTCAATTGTTTTTTTCCAAAATTGCAATATGGAAACATCTCCAAATATTTTCAAAATTCAACACAATTTAAAAAATTTATTGACAGTCAAGAATTTTTCAAATTTCAAAGTATATTCAAACAATATTGTTTTCCGTCTTCATTGCAAAATTCGCAAATTCAAAGCTTGTTTATTTTTGAAAAAAAAATAAAAAATTTTTTTCTTCAATTTTTTTATGAGAAAATTTTTTACTTTTCTCAATTTTTGAGAAATTTTCAAAAATTGAGAAAAGAACATTCTTTTCAAATGAACTTGTCTCTTATTTCTTTAAGTTTTAATGCAAAAAATAATGCTTTAAAATTGAAAAAAAATATTTTGTGTTTTTTGCAACGACAAAAAGCCAAAAAACATCACTTTCTCAAAAATCACTTTTTCTATTCATATAGTACAAATGAGAAAAAACCATTTTTCTTCGCCTCAAACAAAATTTATCAATGTCCAAAAGAAAAGCTGATTCGAGAAATTTATTGTAGGAAAAATATTGACTTTTTGTTAATTTTTCAAAAAGATATTTCTACTTTTCAAAAAAAGAAATTTTGTATTTTTTCTCCTAATATGAAGAAAAGAAAAACCTTGAAAAGTTTTGAACTTTTTGAGAGTGACGGGAAAAAAAATAACAAATATGAAATATCATATTTTCAAAATTGTTCACTTACCTTGTTCTTCCTTTGGATATTTTTTTCTTCGCCAAAAATTTTTTCAAAAATAGGTTTCTTTCATTCAATTTTTTGTTTTTTTCTTTCATTTCATTTGCAAACCGTTCAAAAGAAAATTTTTGTTCAAAATTTTTTCAAATTTGTTCAGAACATAGGAAAAAACTTTTTTTCCTTCCTATTTGAAAATGAATTTTTCAAGCTTAAAAGAAAAAATTCAGTTTGTAACTGGAATATTTCTCAAAAGATTTCTGAAATGTACAAAAAATCTAGTGTTTATCATATAAGATTTGAATTTCAAAAAAAAATAGAATCCCTGTGGTCAAGTTTTTTAGGATTTCCAAATTTTTCACAACATTTTTTTTCTTTTTCTCCCTCCGAGCCCAAAAATTGTCAAACTCAAACTTTTTTAGATACAGTATATGATGTAAATATTTTGAAGAAATATTTTTTTTCGAAAAAAGAAATACATTTTTCTCTAAATTTTATTTTTTCAAGTGAGCTCAAAAATTTTTGTGAGAGTTCAGTTAAAAAAGAAAGAAATCAAAATTTGAAAACAATATATCAAAAAAGAAATTCATTTAATGGTTTCTTTCCTGATTTTCTTTTCTTTGAGAAATTTGAAAAAAATATTTATCATTTTGAAAAAATATTGAAATTTAGACAAAAAAAGAAAAAAGTGGGAAACGAATATTATTCGTTTTTTTTCAATTCGGAAATTCAATATTTTGAATTTCAAAAAGAAAGTGAAAAACAAGTTTTCTTAAATTCAAAAAATTTATTGTATAAAAATTTTTCTCCAAGTTTTTTTAATGTTCATTCTGATTTTCTTTTTTTTTTCAAAAAAAAGAATTTTTTTCGAATTTCAGAACTTTTTTCAGAGAAAAAAATGTTCAAAAAAAAAAATACATATTTTTTTCTTAATTTTCATAACCTTTTTCTCATTTTTAATATTTTTCCTTCGTTCAGAGTATTATTAAATACTCAAAAGATATTTATCTTTACAGAAAATAAAAAATATAATCTGAAAAGAGAAGAAGTTTGCAAATATTTGCAAAGTGCTACTTTGTCTATTCAACAAAAAATACTTTTTCAAGGAGAAAAAAATTCGAAAAAACTTCTTTTTTTTGACTGTTTGAAAGTTGTGAAATTTTTTTGGAAAGATAAATTTTTTTCTTTTAATATTTTCAATTATAAAAAAAATATTTGGTTCATTCCAGAAAAAATTTCTTTTTTCCCTACTAAAAAGGGAATAGATTTTTTTTCGAATATTTCAGTTGTTTTTGCTTTTTTTTTGTTCACGATTTGTAAAAATTCTTTTTTTCTGCAAAAATATTTTCTTGAAAAAATGCCAAAATGGCATGTTTATTCTTTAAGTCGAAAATTTCAAAGAAAAGAAAAAAGAAAAAAAAGAGAATTTGAAATAAAAGAAAAAATGAAATTATTTAGCATAAAATTTTCTCCTTTTTTTCTTTCAAGTAGTATAAGATGTGAAAAAAATTTTAAAAATATCTTTTTTTTGAAAAAGAAGCCTACACGTGAAGCAATTTTTGATCATCTTTTTAACTGTAAACAATGTATAAAAAAGGCAATTGGCCAAAAACAATTTTATTTTATGAAAAAACTTCAAAAAATAATCCAATCTTGGTATATTGAATATAAAGGGTTGGGAATGAAAGAAATTTTTTCTTATTGCGATTCTATGTTGCTCAAATTTTTCTGGAATTGGGCAAAAAAAACACATCCGAATAAAAGTAAATATTGGATACGAAAAAAATATTTTCATCAAATTTCTTCAAATAAATGGTTTTTTGGAAAGAAATTTGGAAAGAAATTTCTTTTCTTACGTTTTCATTCTTTGATTAAGTTTTTTCCTGAATATTCAAACACAACAAAAAGAAAAAAAAAATTTATCAATCAAAAAAATGATTTGAAATTCAAGAATAATTCAATTGAAGGTTTGTATTATTCTCTCTCTTAAAAATTTGAAAAAATAAAAAGAAATATCTCTCTGTTTTTTTATCAGCCCGGAGGGCGAAAAATATTTTTTTTTAGAACTTTTTTCAATACTTTGAATTCTTTTTTTATTTTTATTAAAATATATATTTATATAAAGCATACAAATTGTTAAAATTTTTGCTACTAAAGTAGTTTAAAATTTTTTTATGGCAGGGAAACCAGTAGAACGTCCGTTTTCAGATATTTTAACTAGTATTCGTTATTGGGTTATTCATAGTATTACAATTCCAGCATTATTTATTGCAGGTTGGCTTTTTGTAAGTACAGGTTTAGCATATGACGTTTTCGGAAGTCCAAGACCAAATGAATACTTTACAGAAGATCGTCAAGATGCTCCATTAATTACGGACCGTTTCAATGCATTAGAACAAGTTAAAAAATTATCTCAATAAGAATTTTTTGAAAAAATTTTTGCATTAATATTTCCCATATTGTGAAAAAATTTATTTCTTTCTAAGTTTCTTCTATCTTTTTTATTCATTTTCTTCATTTTTCTGAGAAAATGAATAAAAAAAAAAATGTGCACATATTTAAATAAATATTAAATAAAAAAGTGTTTGTTTTTCTTTCCAGAAACAAACAACAAAAATTCAAAAATCAAAGAAAAACGAAAGTATTACAGAAAATATCTATGACAATAGAAAGAAAAATCTTTTTCGGAGAAAAAGATTTTGTTCTTTTCTATTTTTATCAATTTAAAGAACTATCTTTTTTTGTGAAAAAATTGTGTTTTTTGAAACAATTATTCAAATTTCTTTTCAAGAAAAAAAAAGATAAATAAAAAAATTATTTATATATATATGCAATCTGAAAAAAAACAAATTTTAGCAAGTGCTGTTGGCAGAAGAAAAGAAGCTATTGCACAAGTTCAACTTCTTCGTGGAAATGGAGAATTTATTATTAATAATAAACCAGCAAACATTTATCTTAATAATAATTCATGTTCTTTATTAGCATTAAAAGCTCCTTTTCAAGTATTACAAAATTTAGAAATTTTGCCAGAATCAAATCAATTTGATACTATTGTAAAAGTTCAAGGTGGAGGACTTATTGGACAAACAGAAGCAATTAAATTAGGTATTGCTCGTGCTATTTGTCAATTAGATGATGTTAATACAAATGAAAATACAGTACTGAAAAAATCATTAAAAGACCAAGGTTTATTAACTATTGATGCTCGCGTAAAAGAACGAAGAAAATATGGTTTAAAAAAAGCTCGAAAAGCATCACAATATCATAAACGTTAAAAAAATCCTGAAATGGAACATTTTCATTTTTTTTTCTATTCATTTTTTAAAGTTTGTATTTTTTCTTGTGTCAAACTAAAAGGCAAAGCACATAAAAAATACAAACTTTTTAACGAGTGAAGCCTAAAGAGAATTTCTATTTCTCGTTTTCGAAAAATAAGAGGATATCTTTGAATATAGAAAAGGGAAAATATTTTCATATTTTGTATTTGGCCTTTGAAAAAGAAAAAATTTTTTTTCTCTTTCATATTGTGTTCTCAAAATATGACAATAAATTAAAAAGATTTACTGAGATGAATTGATAAAAAAAAGTATTTTTCAGTCGTTTTTTCCATTTTTGTTTGTAACAAAGCTAAACAAGAAAAATAGAAACGTCAAGAAATAAAAATTTGATGATTTTTTTTCATTTCAAATAAAATCTCTTTTAATAAAAAAAATTGAAAAGAGAATACGGAAAAAAATATTCAATGTGATAAAAGAAAAATACGAAAAACGTTCAAAAAACTTTATGAGAAGTTTTTCAAATACAATTTTTTATTATCTTATGAACCAAGAAAATTTTATTCGTCGTTATTTTATTGTAGGAGAAAGAAGGTTTAGTAATTATTGGTGGGCTACTGTTTTTTTTATAGGATCTTTTGGCTTTTTATTCACAGGCATTTCAAGTTATATTCAAAGTACAATTGATGCTTCAACAGCTGAATTATCAACTCAGCCTTTTCAATCATTTTCTTTTTTTCTTTCAAAACTGCCCGTATTTGAAAATTTTCAATCAAACAGGAACATTAATTTTTTTCCTCAAGGTTTATTAATGTGTTTTTATGGAAGTTTAGGTTTTTTATTAAGTATTTATTGGTGGTTTTTAATTTTTTGGAATGTTGGTGGTGGTTTCAACGAATTCAATAAAAAAGAAAATTTGATTCGAATTTTTCGTTGGGGATACCCAGGAAGAAATAGAAAAATTGATTTATATTATACATTAAAAGATGTTGAATCAATTCGTGTAGAAATCCAACAAGGATTAGATTCACAAAGAACAATTTTCTTAAAATTTAAAGGGAATCGTGAAATTCCGATTACTGGAATTGGCCAACCCTTAACTCTTCAAGAAATTGAAAAACAAGCTTCTGAGCTTGCGAATTTTTTACAAGTATCTTTAGAAGGTCTTTAATTTTTTCCAAAATTTTTTTGTTTTTTCTTTCTTCAAAAAAACATATTTTTTTTAATATGAAAAGAATATTTTTTTAAATTTGAAAAAAGAAAATTTTTTTCAATATGATTATTGAATATTTTCATTAAGTAGGACTTTTCCGTTGATTTTTTTTTTTCTAAATTTTTTTCAAAAAAGAAAAAATCAACGGAAAAGTTTTCTATTTATTACAAATTTTGTTATATTTTATTATGCCTCGTTCGCAAAGAAATGATAACTTTATTGATAAAACGTTCACTGTAATTGCGGATATTTTATTAAAAGTTTTACCAACATCACAACGTGAAAAACAAGCATTTACATATTATAGAGATGGAATGTCAGCTCAAGCAGAAGGTGAATATGCTGAAGCCCTTCAAAACTATTATGAAGCTATGCGTTTAGAAGTAGATGCATATGATCGTAGTTATATTTTATATAATATTGGATTAATTCATACGAGCAATGGTGAACATGGAAGAGCTTTAGAATATTATTATCAAGCCCTTGAAAGAAATCCATCTTTACCAAGTGCTTTAAATAACATTGCTGTTATTTATCATTATAGAGGTGAACAAGCAATTGAAAATGGTCAGTCAGAAATTTCACAAATTTTATTCGAAAAAGCTGCCGACTATTGGAAAGAAGCTATTCGATTAGCACCTACAAATTACATTGAAGCTCAAAATTGGTTAAAAATGACTGGTCGTAATACAGGACTTTAAAAAGTTCAAAACTAATTTAGAACAAATTCAAATAGATAAATTTGAATTTGGCGTCTTTTTTTTATTTGTTTTGCTCTCAATAATTCGAATCAAAGAAAATATTCTCTAGTAATGAAAAAGAATTTTAAGAATTCGTTCTTAGAGAAATTTTTGAGAGCAAAGCAACTTTTTAGAAGGAAAAAGAAAAAGAAGAAAAAAAGACTTTTAAAAATATATATTTACGGTTGGAGCGATTTATTAAAAAAAATGAAAAAAAAAAATATTATGAAATTAGCTGTTTATGGAAAAGGTGGAATTGGAAAATCTACAACAAGTTGTAATATTTCAATTGCATTAGCAAAACGTGGAAAAAAAGTTTTACAAATTGGATGTGATCCAAAAAGTGATAGTACATTTACATTAACTGGTTTTTTAATTCCAACAATTATTGATACTCTTCAAGCAAAAGATTATCATTATGAAGATGTATGGCCTGAAGATGTTATTTATCAAGGTTATTCAGGTGTAGATTGCGTGGAAGCTGGTGGTCCACCAGCCGGTGCTGGATGTGGTGGCTATGTAGTAGGTGAAACAGTGAAACTTTTAAAAGAATTTAATGCATTTTATGAATACGATGTTATTTTATTCGATGTATTAGGAGATGTTGTTTGTGGAGGATTTGCAGCTCCTTTAAATTATGCTGATTATTGTATTATCGTCACAGATAACGGTTTTGATGCTTTATTTGCTGCCAATCGAATTACAGCTTCTGTTCGAGAAAAATCACGTACTCATCCTTTACGTTTAGCTGGATTAATTGGGAATAGAACAAAAAAACGAGATTTAATTGAAAAATATGTTGAAACTTGTCCAATGCCAATTTTAGAAGTGTTACCTTTAATTGAAGATATCAGAGTTTCACGTGTAAAAGGAAAAACTTTATTTGAAATGGCTGAGTCAGAACCTATGCTTCAATTTGTTTGTGATTTTTATTTAAATATTGCGGATCAACTTTTAACGCAACCCGAAGGTGTTATTCCTCGAGAAGTTGGAGATCGTGAATTATTTAATTTACTTTCTGATTTTTATTTAAATCCATCAAATTCTCAAAATTTAACTCAAAAAATTGAAACAGATGTTTTTGATTTTGTTTAAAATTTTGTTATCTCAAATTGAATTTTTTTGCTTCTTCAAAAATTTCCAAAATCATTTGAATTTTTTTTTTCGTTTTATAGAATAGGATTCTTTTTAAAAGAATCCTATACAGAAATTTTTTTGATTTTGTTTTGCGTTATATGTTAAAAATTTTTTTTATCGTGCAAAAACAAGAAATATTGCACAAATAATTGAATTGTTTATTTATATGAAAGTTCGTTCTTCAGTGAAAAAAATTTGTACAAAATGTCGTTTAATTCGTAGAAAAGGTACAGTTATGGTTATTTGTACAAATCCAAAACATAAACAACGCCAAGGATAATTTTTTCTTTTTTAACTCAGAAAAAATTGGTAAATCTATGAAAAATTTTTTTTTTGAAATATTTTTTTCAAAAAAATGTAAAAAAAAACACAGATTTGAAATCATTTATTTTCTTAAAAATTTCAACAATCAAAATTCTTTAGTTGGTCTTTTTTCAAAGTTCTTATGTGTACTTCTCGTTCTTTTTAGTTTATTTTATTTGAAAGGGAATATAAAAATCTTTTATATTCCCTTTCAAATAAAAATAAAAAAAGCTTAAATTACAATTCACAATTTTGAGTTTCAACATTTTCTTTTGTCAATTTTATTAAAAATTGACAAAACTTTTTATTTTTTTATTGAAAAAATGAGCACAAAAGATTCTAGGAGACAATAAATTCAAATTTGTTCTCAAATAAAAGAACAACAAATCATTGACTTTTTTCAAATTTTTGATATGATTTAATTCAAGAGAAGAAATAATAATACTCAAAATTTTTTTTTGAAAAATCAATATATTTTAAGGTAGAATTGAAAAAATTCATTTTCAAAAAGCATTTTATCAAGTCTTATTCTTGAAATAAGAAAATGGAGAAATGAAAATATATATTTCACATTCGTAGTTTTAATAATTTATGAATTTTATCTTTCAAAAAAAGAAAAGTCTTTCTTTTTTAACTGTTCTTTCTATTCTTTTCACTCTTGGATTTGGGAACTTTGCACCATCAGCTAATGCTTACCCTATTTTTGCTCAACAAAATTATGAAAATCCACGTGAAGCAAACGGTCGTATTGTATGTGCAAACTGCCACTTAGCACAAAAACCAGTAGAATTAGAAGTACCACAAGCAGTTTTACCAGATACTGTATTTGAAGCTGTTGTAAAAATTCCATATGATCAACAAGTAAAACAAGTATTAGGAAATGGAAAAAAAGGTGATTTAAATGTAGGTATGGTGTTAATTTTACCTGAAGGTTTTGAATTAGCTCCAGCAGATCGCGTACCCGAAGAAATCAAAAAGAAAGTTGGAAAATTATTCTATCAAGCATATAGTCCAGATAAAAAAAATATTTTAGTAGTAGGACCAGTACCTGGAAAAAAATATAGCGACATGGTTATTCCTGTGTTATCTCCAGATCCTGTAAAAAATAAAAATGTTTCGTTTTTAAAATATCCTATTTATTTAGGTGGAAACCGTGGACGTGGTCAAGTTTATCCAGATGGTTCAAAATCAAATAACACTGTATATAATGCACCTGTTTCAGGAAAAATTGCAAATATTGCAACTGTTGAGAAAAAAGGTGGATTTGAAGTAACCATTGAAACAGCAAACGGAGATTCAATTATTGAAAAAATTCCGGCAGGACCTGAATTAATTGTTGCTCAAGGCCAAGCCGTTCAAGCTGATCAACCTTTAACAAATAATCCGAATGTAGGTGGTTTTGGACAAAAAGATGTTGAAATCGTTCTTCAAAATCCTGCTCGTATTCAAGGCTTATTAGTATTCTTTGCTACTGTATTATTAGCACAAGTATTACTAGTTCTGAAGAAGAAACAATTTGAAAAAGTACAATTAGCTGAAATGAATTTCTAAAAAATTCCTTTTTGTTTTTGAATTTATTTTACTTTCTCAAAACTCAAAAAATTTTATTTTTCTTTGTTGCTTTGTTTCCAAAAAATCTGATTTTTGGAAACAAAGCAACAAAGAAGTTTTTCTATCCTGTTTGAAAGAAAATATTAGTTTAATAAATTAAAGAAACAATTTGAAAAAGAAAAAATAACTCCTTTTTTTTCCAAATTTTAGCAAACAAATTAAAAAAAACTGAAGCAAACATTTATTTTTTTCAAAAAAAAATTTTTTTTGAAAAAAATAAATATTCTTCTTAAAAAAAAATGCTCTTCTTTTTTTTTGAATTTTTTCATCGATTTAGTATTCTTTTAAAATTCTTTTTTCTAAAAAGAAGAAAAAGAAACAACTAAAAAACACAAAATTTTATTTTTATGTCAGTTACAAAAAAACCAGATTTAACAGATCCAGTATTAAAAGAAAAATTAGCAAAAGGAATGGGACATAACTATTATGGTGAACCTGCTTGGCCGAATGATTTATTATATATTTTCCCTGTTGTAATTTTAGGAACTTTTGCATGCGTTATCGGATTATCAGTATTAGATCCAGCTGCTATTGGAGAACCAGCAAACCCATTTGCTACTCCTTTAGAAATCCTTCCAGAATGGTATTTCTATCCTGTATTCCAATTATTACGTACTGTACCTAATAAGCTTTTAGGAGTGCTTTTAATGGCGGCTGTTCCTGTGGGCCTTATTACGGTACCCTTCATCGAAAATATTAATAAATTCCAAAATCCATACCGTCGTCCAATCGCTACTACATTATTCTTAGTTGGAACATTAGTTGCTGTTTGGTTAGGAATTGGTGCTACTTTACCAATTGAAATTAGCTTAACTTTTGGTTTATTCTAATTTCTTTTGAAAATTTCAATTTTTTTGATGATTTTTTCGCGGATCCCTTCGCGAAAAAAAATAACACTCTACTAATCTTTTTTAGTACTATTTTTTCTTAAAAATTTTGACTCAAAAAAAGGTATTTGGATCAATTGAGGTTCTAGTCGTTCTTTGTACTAGAACCTCAATTTTCGAATTCAAAATTTCAAAACAGACAAATTTGTCTAATTATGAATTAGTTTTCTTTTGTTAACTGCACATTTTTTGCTTTGCAAGAGTAAAGAAATATGATAAAATAAGAGATACAAAAAATATTTTTTTTGAGTTCATCGTCTAATGGATAGGACAGGAACCTTCTAAGTTTCTAATGTAGGTTCGATTCCTACTGAACCCATACCTAAAAAAGAAAAAAAAACAAAGAAGAGGCTATAAGCCTCTTCCTTTTTCCCTGCTATCCATATTACCTTATTCGAATTTTAAAAGTAAAATAAAAAAAATAGAGTCAATCTTTTTTGTACTTTCTTTAATTGGAAAAAAAAATGATTTTTTTTGTCTTTTTATATCGTGTTTGCTTTCATTCAATTATTATAAAATTTGTCTTTTGTTTATTTCATTTATTTTTTTTTATTATTTTTAATAATTTGTTGAAAAAAGAAAAGTTCAATTTAAAAAGAAAATAAAAAGATTGAAGTTCATTTTTGCTTTCATTAAAGCAAAATGAAAATTAGAGAGATAATACAAGAAATTTTTTTTCTCTAAAAAAAATTTTTTTTTCAAACTTGCTTTCTTATGATGAAATTTTGTATAATATAATTATAAATATCTTTTTGCCTGCTTAGCTCAGTTGGCCAGAGCATCCGTTTCATACGCGGGAAGTCACTAGTTCGAATCTAGTAGCAGGCATTTTTAGCAAAAAAAAATTTTCAAAAAGGTTTTTTAATTTCAAAATCATCAGTTAAGTAAAAAACCTTTTTGAAAATTTTTTTTTCAAACAAAAAGTGTTATTAAGTTTAATCAGAATTTTTTTTTTCAAAAAAAAAATAGATTCAGAAAAAAATTTTTTTTTTTTTGCTGATTTTTCGTATTTTAAAAAAAAAATTTTTTTCTCCATAAAAAAATGAATAAAAAAACTATCCAAGATTTTTTTCTGAGTTGTAAAGAATGTGTTCTTGAAAATCCAAGAAATTTTTATGGTTGTTTTACTTTAGGTCCTTTTCAAAATAGCCAAAGTTTAACAGTTGCAAATGCATTGAGACGTACACTTCTTTCTGAAATTTATGGTATTGCTATTACAAATGTAGAGATAGATGGAGTTGACCATGAATATTGTACGTTGCCTGGAATTCGAGAATCTGTCTTAGATATTTTGTTAAATTTTAAACAAATTGTCATAAAAAAAACTTCTCCAGTCCAAAAGCCACTTTTTGGGTATTTAAATGTGCGTGGTCCAGGAATTATTCGAGCATCAGATTTTAAACTTCCCCCGATGATTCAATGTGTTGATCCGGACCAATATATTGCAACATTAAACGAAAATGGAAAACTTATCTTAAAATTTAAAATAGAAGATTTTCAAACATATGTGAAAAATAAAGAATTTTCTGAAAAGTTTTTGAATATTCAAAAACTTGACAATTTTGAAATTTTTCAAGGAAAGGAAAATAGACAGGAAAGAATTGAACGTGAAAGCAATTCATCGTTTCCAAGACAATCATTGAAAACAATTTCTTCTTTTCATCTAACTCCTCAGAATGAAAATAGTAGTTCAAAAGAAACAAAAAGTCCTTCAATTCTTGAGATGGAATTTCAAGAATTGAAGAACGTTTCACAAACTTCTCATAGAAATTTTTTATGGGTAGACCCCTTGTTTCACCCTATTTTGAAAGTGAATTATGTTATAGAACATATTGAACCTATTCAAAAAAATATTCCAAATCAAATTATTATGATTGAATTATGGACAAACGGAAGCATTCACCCTCGAAAAGCATTATATGAAGTTTTATCTTATTTAAAGAAAATGTTTGAAAAATTAGAGGCAATGCGATTTATTAATTATCAATTCACAAGTACTGTTTTCGAATCTGAAATTACAAATACAAAATTTCTCAAAAATTTTGAATATGATTATAATTTTTCTCCTTTTTTAAAAGAAAAAGATTCCACTTTTTCAAGAAACATGAATTCAAGAAACATGAAATTTTGTCCAGAAGAAATTAAAGAAATTCAAAGAAATTATATTCTTCAACTAAAAGAAAAAGAAAACGGTGAATTTTTTTCTTTTCCTATCGAAACATTAAATTTGCCAATTCGAATTCAAAAATGTTTACGAAAAAATAATTTTCAAACTATTGGTGATTTAATGAAAACAAATAAGAAAAAATTAAAAATGTATTCTGGAATTGGAAATTTTTCTATTGCAATAATTCAAAAAAGTTTAGCTGATATTGGACTTGAGTTTTTTTAAAACATAAAAAGAACGAGAGTTTAAAAGAGTTAAAAAAAATTTTTTTTTTTAACTCAAAAAACCTTCCTTTCGTAAAAAATAAAAAAAATTTTTTTTTTAAGACAAAATCCTTTCATTATTTTTCACTCATTCGAATGAGTGAAAAATAATGAAAGGATTTCATATTTTCACTGAAAATAAATTTTTTATCTTCATTCTAAAAAGTATCTTTATTATTTTTTTGTAAATTTTTTTCTGTCACTTCCAAAAGAAAGAAAAGATTTAATTTTTCACGTATAGAATCACAAAAAACTTCGAAAAATTTTTCAAATCGGGAAAAATTTTTTTTATTTTTCTCGACAAAATAGAAAACTATTTAAAGCTTTTTCGACTTCAAAAGTTGAATTTTGAATAAGGATTTATTAAAATAATACATTAAAGAGAGTTTTATGCGGGTATAGTTCAGTTGGTAGAACACCTCCTTGCCAAGGAGGATGTCGCGTGTTCGAGTCGCGTTACCCGCTTTGGCAAAAAAATTTATTTTTTCAAAGACAAATACTATTTATTCTCTTTTCCAATACTTTACTTTTAAAGTAAAGTATTGACTTTTTGTTGAAAAAGTGTAATAATAACATTAAATCGTGATAAATATGCGGTTAACAAAAAACATAGAGAAAAAATGAAAAAAAAAAATCACTTAAAACATGAAGAAAGTACTTAAAAAATTCAGAATTTCATTTTTCCTAATATCTCGAATATAAATTTTTTTTTTGAAACGCTCTTAGTTCAGTTGGTAGAACGCAGGTTTCCAAAACCTGATGTCGTGGGTTCAAGTCCTACAGGGCGTGAATAAGTCAATTAAATAATTGACTTATATGAAATGAAAATTTCATGCACATCTCATTTAAATGAAAAAAGAAATCCCAATTTTTATTTTTTTTCTGTCTGTCTTCACTTATAAGTGAAGACAGAAATATTATTTCTTGAAAAAAAGGGAAGTTTTTCATTCAAAGAAATGAAAACTTGAAAAAGATTTTGTTTTCGAAATTTTTTTTTTTTTTTGGTAAGAATTAGAAAAATAAAACTTCAAAAATATTGACAATTTTTTAGAGAATTTTTATAAAATTTAAAAAGAGGTAAAAAAATAAATTTTATTTTTTTGTTGAATTTTTTCTCGTTAGCCCCCATCGTCTAGAGGCCCAGGACACCTCCCTTTCACGGAGAAAACGGGGATTCGAATTCCCCTGGGGGTATTATAATATATAATAATATACAAATACTTGGTTTAGATGAATACAAGTTTATTAAAAAAAAAAAATTTGCGTCAAATTATGAAAATTTCTTAAAACGAAAAGAAAAATATTTCGTAAAAAGCAGAAGAAACATTTTTATCTTTAATTGTTCATTAAAAGCTTAACTTTTTCGATAAATTTCTGTTTTGTGTTAAAACAAAAAAATTTGAAAACTTTCTTCTTAATGACTAAAAATGGAAAAAATTTTCAGTATATTTCAAACTAGAAAAGAAAGCTCAATGCATGAAAATTTTTGAAAAAAAAAAATAAGTATATAGCTCATAGTTAATTCTGTTCATGGATTTCAACGTAGAAATTGAAATTTGAAAAATCTGTCGTGTCTAATTTTTCTTTTTTCTAAAAAGAAAAAAATCTAAATTAAAAAAAAAGGCTAAAAATTAAATTGTTTTTTCATTTAAAAATCTTAAAGATTGAATGTTTTTCTTTTTATGATAAAATAAAATAAAAAATTCAATTAAAGAATTTCTTATTGTATGAGATAAGAAATTTTTTGTATTTAAAACAAAGATTTCTGAAGAAGAACAAAGCCTACAAAAAATATTCTGACATCTGATAATATTTTTATTTCAAAAATAAAAAATTTTTATTTTTTAAAATAAAAAAAGGAAAGGAAAACTAGTTGAATTTTTGAGACAGTTTTTCACATAAAGATTTTTCAGCAGAATAAACGGATTTAAAAAAAAGAAAATCGATTCTTTTTTATTATTTAGAATAAAAATAGCATTTTTCGTAATAATATTTTTTAATAATTCAATAAATTTTCACAAATTTTTTTTTTAATTAGAAGAAAAATTGTTGTTTTTTAAAATAACAAAATAAAAAAAAACAAAATTTTTAAGTTCAATGAAAAATTTTCAAAGAAAAAGTTTCAAAGAGATTTGAGAAGGAAAAAAGAAAAATGTGAACAAGTACGTAGTACTTGGGTTACGGATTTTGGTTCTGTTTCTGAGAACGGAGCTAATAAAATTTCAAAACAAATATCTTCTTTTTTGATAATAAAAACAAAAAATGTTTCAAAATTTCTTTGTGAATTTTGATCCTTTTTTGTTTGAAAAAAAGAAAAAGATTGAGTAGGTTAAAAAAAAAAACTAAAAAAACACAGTTTTTTTCTTTTTGAATTTTAAAATCGTAAAAGAAAAATAATTTGTCTTGGTATCACTTTTTAGTAAAATTTAAAGCAAAGTTCGCTTTGCAAATTTTTGAGCAAATTAGGATAAAAAAAAACTATGGCAACAAAGTTGTTTCCTAAATTTAGCCAAGGTTTAGCACAAGATCCTACAACTCGCCGTATTTGGTTCGGTTTAGCTGTAGCACATGACTTTGAAAGTCATGATGGTATGACAGAAGAAAATCTTTATCAAAAGATTTTTGCTTCTCATTTTGGGCAATTAGCTATTATTTTTTTATGGACATCTGGAAATTTATTCCATGTAGCATGGCAAGGAAACTTTGAACAATGGGGTGCAGATCCTATTCATGTTCGACCAATTGCTCACGCGATTTGGGATCCACATTTTGGACAACCAGCAGTGGAAGCGTTTACTCGTGGTGGAGCTTCAGGACCTGTAAACATTTCAACTTCTGGTGTTTATCAATGGTGGTATACTATTGGTATGCGCACAAATCAAGATTTATATGTTGGTTCTGTATTCTTAGCTTTAGTTTCTGCAGTATTTTTATTTGCAGGTTGGTTACATTTACAACCAAGTTTCCAACCTTCACTTTCTTGGTTTAAAGACGCAGAATCTCGTTTAAACCACCATTTATCTGGTTTATTCGGTGTAAGTTCTTTAGCTTGGACTGGTCACTTAGTTCACGTTGCTATTCCAGAATCTCGTGGAAAACATGTAGGTTGGGATAATTTCTTAACACAATTACCTCATCCACAAGGATTAACTCCATTCTGGACAGGAAATTGGGCAGCTTATGCACAAAATCCTGATTCAGCAACTCATGTTTTCGGAACATCTGATGGTGCAGGTGAAGCAATTCTAACATTCTTAGGTGGTTTCCATCCTCAAACTCAAAGTCTTTGGTTAACTGATATTGCTCACCACCATTTAGCAATTGCTGTTATCTTCATTATTGCAGGTCACATGTATCGTACGAATTTTGGTATTGGACACAGATTATCAGCTATTTTAGATGCACATACTCCTCCTAGTGGAAATTTAGGAGCTGGTCACAAAGGATTATTTGAAACAGTGAACAATTCATTACACTTCCAATTAGGATTAGCTTTAGCTTCTGTAGGAACTATTTGTTCATTAGTAGCACAACACATGTATTCTTTACCACCATATGCATTCTTAGCAAATGATTTTACAACGCAAGCTGCATTATATACACATCACCAGTATATTGCTGGTTTTATTATGTGTGGTGCATTTGCTCATGGTGCAATTTTCTTTATTCGTGATTATGATCCAGAACAAAACAAAGGAAATGTTTTAGCTCGAATGTTAGATCATAAAGAAGCTGTTATTTCACATTTAAGTTGGGTTTCATTATTCTTAGGATTCCATACATTAGGTCTTTATGTACATAATGATGTAATGCAAGCTTTTGGAACTCCTGAAAAACAAATTTTAATCGAACCTGTTTTTGCACAATGGATTCAAGCAGCACACGGAAAAGCTTTCTATGGATTTGATTTATTATTATCATCTTCATCTAGTTCTGCTTCTTCAGCTAGTCAAACTTTATGGCTTCCTGGTTGGTTAGATGCTATTAATAATAACCAAAACTCTTTATTCTTAACAATTGGACCTGGTGACTTCTTAGTTCACCATGCTATTGCTTTAGGTTTACATACTACAACATTAATTTTAGTGAAAGGTGCTTTAGATGCTCGTGGATCAAAATTAATGCCAGATAAAAAAGATTTTGGATATAGCTTCCCTTGTGATGGTCCTGGTCGTGGTGGAACTTGTGACATTTCTGCATATGATGCTTTCTATTTAGCTGTTTTCTGGATGTTAAACACTATCGGTTGGGTTACTTTCTATTGGCACTGGAAACATTTAACATTATGGCAAGGAAATGTTTCACAATTTGATGAATCTTCTACTTACCTAATGGGTTGGTTACGTGATTATTTATGGTTAAACTCTTCACAACTTATTAATGGATACAATCCTTTTGGTATGAATAGTTTATCTGTTTATGCATGGTTATTCTTATTTGGGCATTTAGTATACGCTACTGGATTCATGTTCTTAATTTCATGGCGTGGATACTGGCAAGAATTAATTGAAACTCTTGTTTGGGCTCACGAAAAAACTCCACTTGCTAATTTAGTTATGTGGCGTGACAAACCAGTTGCTTTATCTATTGTACAAGCTCGTCTTGTTGGTTTAGCACATTTCTCTGTAGGTTATGTATTTACATATGCTGCTTTCTTATTAGCTTCAACTTCAGGAAAATTTGGATAAACAAAAATAGATAAATAAATATATTGGAATATTTGTTGTGTCCTATTCTGAATTTATTTTCAGGTATAGTCAACATTAAATATTCCAATATATATTTTTTTTTCAGTCAAAGAATCCCTTCAAAACAGAGTTTTCAAAAAATTTTTTCTTCTTTCTGAAGAAAAAATATCTTTTGTTCTTTTTATTTACGAAAAGCTTTTTTTTATTTGAAAAAGTTTTTCTTGAGAAAAACATTCACATTTTATACTTGGGGAAATTTCAATATCTAGTCAAAATACTAGATTTTTTTTACTATTTTTGAAAATGAAAGGATACAATATTACTAGAAAATGAAAGAAACTTTTTTTTCTTTTGAATTTGTAATTTTTTTGAAGCGACTGATTTCTTTTCAAAAAAATGAAATTTTTTCCTTTTCTCTTTTTTTTGAATTTTCAAAAAAAAGAAAAATACTTTCATAAAAAATTCGATTTTTTCAAATTATATGGATATTTTAGAAATTGAAAATCTTTTTGCCAAATCTTCTTTCTTTTTTTTATTCTTTTCAATGATTTTTTATTGGATTCAAATCGCGTTTGTCTTAAAAAGTTGGAATTATGGAAAAATGAGTATGATTTTTGCAAATTTTTGCCTATTTAGTTTTTTAATTTTACGATGGAATGAATCTGGACATTTTCCTTTAAGTAATCTTTATGAATCCTTAATTTTTTTATCATGGAGTTTATCAACATTTCATTTATTTTTAGAAAACATCTTAGAAAAAATGAATACTGGAGTTCCAAGACAAAATTTTCTAGGTGCAATTACTTCACCTGCTGCTCTTTTTACAAATGCTTTTGCTGCTTTTAGTCTTCCAACAGAAATGCAACGTTCATCTGCATTAGTTCCAGCTTTACAATCAAATTGGCTAATGATGCATGTTACTGTTATGATTTTAAGCTATTCTGCTTTAATTTGTGGCTCATTATTATCAATTGCTTTTCTCATTTTCACAAGAAATATAGATATGGATAATAATAATGTAGAAGAAAAAACAAAAATTTTAGAAAATATTCCAAATTTTGCTACACAAAATTCTTTAGCTTCTTCAAGACAAACCGCTTTTTCAATTGTAGATAATTCTTCAGTGACTCTTGATAATTTTGGCACAGAGCAAAAACAACAATTAAATTCTTTTAACTTAAGTATGAAATCATTTACACCAGCAAAAAAAGAATTTCTTGAAAATTTAGATAATCTAAGTTATCGCATTTTAGGAATTGGATTTCCATTTTTAACTATTGGAATTTTATCTGGAGCTGTTTGGGCAAATGAAGCATGGGGATCTTATTGGAGTTGGGATCCAAAAGAAACTTGGGCTTTAGCAACCTGGTTAGTATTTGCTATTTATTTACACACTCGTTTGACAAAAGATTGGCGAGGAAAAAAACCTGCCATTATCGCCTCATTTGGTTTTGTTATTGTTTGGGTTTGTTTTTTAGGAGTCAATTTATTAGGAGAAGGACTACATAGTTATGGATTTTTTAAAGAACGTTTCTAATTCCTCATTTTTTCTTTTTTAGAAAAAACAAAATTTTCTTTTAAAGTTTAAAACTTTTTTTTAGCAATTCAAAAAAAAAAGAAGTTTCTCAATTTTTATTTCTTGATTTTTCTTTGAAATGAAAGAAATTGAGAAACATTTAAAAAGAGAAAATGTAAAATGCTCCACAAACGCAAAAAAAATATATTTTTATTTCTTATAAAAAGAGAAATGAAATTATTTTCAAAAAGAATTTTTCAAAATTTATTTGTTTTCCATTTAAGGTTCTTTATCTAAAGAAATTTGTTAAGTTTTTCAAAATTTGTGATTTCCTATTTTTTTCCAAAGAAAAAAGAGAAATTTAAATTATTTCACAAAAAATTCTTCATACATAAAAAATTTATTAACAAATAAAAACATAAAGAGGTCTTTTCCTATTTGATTATTTCTCTTGTTTTTTTCGATTTTTTGTTAAAAAATTGAGATGAACAAATATTTTCAAATTCTCTAACTAAAAAGATTTTTTGAAAAAAATTTTTTCAAATTCATAATTTGAAAAAATTTATGTACTTTTCTTGTCAGAAATTCCAAACTTTTTGAAAGTTTTTTCTAGTTTTATTCTGACTTAAAAAAAGAAAAAATTCTTTAAGCCTCTTCTTGAAATTTGACTCTTGCAAAGCAAGAATAATTAAAATTTTATGACATCAGTTCTTCAAATTGCATTATTAGCATTAATTGCTGTTTCTTTTGCTTTAGTAGTAGGTGTACCTGTTGTTTTTGCAACACCAAATGGATGGTCAGAAAACAAAGGTATTGTTTTTTCTGGCTTAAGTTTATGGCTTGTTTTAGTTTTTGCAGTAGGTATCTTTAATTCTTTCGTTATTTAAGAATTCTAAAATATATTTTCTATCCTTTTCATTTCTCTTGAATAAAGAAAAATGTGAGAGAAAGTTTTTCAGTCATTAAAACTTTTTAGTCATTATTTTTTATTGTTTTTTGAAGTCCTTTTTGTTCTTTTTATTATAAAGAGTTTTTATTTTTATGAAAGAACAAAAAGAACAAAAAGGACTTCAAAAAACAATAGGAAAAAATGAATATCTCTTAAAGAATTTCAACAATAAATTTTCCAAAAAGGTTCAGAAATAACTGATTTCAGTTTGAGAGTTTTGTTTCAAAAACTCTTTCACAAAATTCTTTTTTCTTCTTTTCCAAAAAAGAAAAAAAGTTTCAATTGAATTATTTTTTTGTTCTTGAAACTTTTTTGAAAAATCAAATTTCTTTTTGTATATAGAGAGAAATAACATAAAAATTTGTTCAAAATTTTTAGTAAAACTTTATTCTCCTTTAGGTTTTTTCTTTCATTTTTATTGAAAATGAATTATTAAAAAATTAATATATATTAAGAAAAATAATTTGTTTTCGATGAAAAAATTTTTGAATTTTTCAGTAACAATTTTTCAATAAATTTAGTTTCCTCAAAAAATTCAAAAAACATTTATTTTTCAAAATAGAAAACAATATTTAGAAATTTTCTTGAAAAAAACTTATGGAAGTTAATATCTTTGGATTAACAGCAACAGCTTTATTTATTATTATCCCTACATCGTTTCTTCTTATTTTATATGTAAAAACAGCTTCAAATGAATCTGCATAATTCTAAATTCTTAAATCAAAGTGATAGCGAAATGTTTTTGAACTTATGAAAACTATTTCATATTATCTATCACTTTGATTTCAATTTTCTTTATTTCAAAGAAAATATTTCAAACTTTCAAAAACTTGATTTTCTCTAAATTTCAAGTTATAATCATATTCAAAGAATAAAGAAAAGTCAAAAATTTAAAAAAAGGGCATGTAGCTCAGTGGACTAGAGCATGTGGCTACGAACCACAGAGTCGGGGGTTCGAATCCCTCCTTGCTCAAAGAGAAAAAAAAAAGTTGAATTTTTTCTATTTCTCATATAAAATAATAATAAAAATTCAGGCCCATAACTCAGTTGGTAGAGTGATTGCCTTACAAGCAATAGGTCATCGGTTCAAGTCCGGTTGGGCCTAAATAAAAAAAAATTGAGAAAAATGAGAAGAAGAATAAATTTTTTTTTTTTTCTTTTTATTATTCAATAAAAGTTTTTGAATTTTTATTATATATATGATATAATAAAAATTACTTGAAAAATTGGCTTATACAGAAAAAATTTTAGAAATCAATTTTATGGCACGCGCAAAATTTGAACGTTTAAAACCACACGTAAATATTGGTACTATTGGGCACGTAGACCACGGAAAAACAACTTTAACAGCAGCTATTACAATGGCATTAGCTGCTCAAGGTGGTGCAACTGGAAAAAAATATGATGAAATCGATTCTTCTCCAGAAGAAAAAGCTCGTGGAATTACTATTAACACAGCACACGTTGAATATGAAACAGAAAATCGTCACTATGCTCACGTAGACTGTCCAGGCCACGCGGATTACGTAAAAAATATGATTACAGGAGCAGCACAAATGGATGGTGCAATTTTAGTAGTATCAGGTGCTGATGGTCCTATGCCTCAAACAAAAGAACATATCCTATTAGCAAAACAAGTAGGTGTACCAAATATGGTTGTTTTCTTAAACAAAGAAGATCAAGTTGATGACGCTGAATTATTAGAATTAGTTGAATTAGAAGTTCGTGAAACTTTAGATAAATATGAATTTCCTGGAGATGAAATTCCAGTAGTAAGTGGATCTGCTTTATTAGCTTTAGAAGCTTTAGTAGAAAATCCTTCTATTAAACGCGGTGATAATAAATGGGTTGATAAAATTTATGATTTAATGGATCAAGTAGACAAATATATTCCTACACCAGATCGTGAAACAGATAAACCATTCTTATTAGCAGTTGAGGATGTTTTATCAATTACAGGTCGTGGTACAGTAGCTACTGGACGTGTAGAACGAGGAACATTAAAAGTAGGTGAAAATATTGAATTAGTAGGATTAAAAGATACAAAATCAACTGTTGTTACTGGTCTTGAAATGTTCAAAAAAACATTAGATGAAACAATGGCTGGTGATAACGTAGGAGTACTTTTACGTGGTATTCAGAAAAAAGATGTAGAACGTGGTATGGTTTTAGCAAAACCAGGATCAATTACTCCACATACAAAATTTGAAGCACAAGTTTATGTATTAACAAAAGAAGAAGGTGGTCGTCATTCACCTTTCTTAGTTGGTTATCAACCACAATTCTTTATTCGTACTACTGACGTAACTGGAAAAATCGTAAGTTTTTCTCACATTCAAATGAAAAATCCTTCTTCAGTTGCTGAAGAACATTCAAATAAAATGGCAATGCCAGGTGACCGTATTGAAGTAACAGTACAACTTATTTATCCAGTTGCTGTTGAAAAAGGAATGCGATTCGCTATTCGTGAAGGTGGTCGTACAGTAGGTGCTGGTGTTGTTACAAACATTTTAGAATAATTTTTTTTTCAAATTTTTTATGAAGGAATGTTAGTTTTGAAAATAAAATAATTCTTTCATAAAAAATGAAACAAAAAGTTCACCATTTCTTTAATTTCAAAAATTGCTTTCCTTTTTCTAAATAAGAAAGGAATTCTGCAAAAAGGAAGCAATTTTTGAACATAAAGAATTTTTTCAATTTTTTTGGAAAATTTTTTCTTTTCTCTTTTTTTTTCATTTTTTATTTATTAGAAGTAAAAGAACTTTCTGTCTTGAAACAGAGAATAATATATTGCTTTTTTTTTTTTTTTTTATTTTATTAAAAATTATAAATTTTTTTGTAAATTATTTTTAATTTTAAAAATAAATTATTTTTCGTTTTTTTTTATTCTATTTGACCTATTCTTTTCTCTTTTTAAGAGAAAAAAGTACGTAAAGTAAACGGGATGTAGCGCAGCTTGGTAGCGCATATGCTTTGGGAGCATGGTGTCGCAGGTTCGAATCCTGTCATCCCGATATGGAAAAAAAGAAATTTCTTTTCCAGGTAAGCGTTAGAAAATATATATAATAGTGTTTTGTGAAAAACATTATTCTTTGAAGAAGAATTCGTCTGGTTAAAGAAGCAGTAAATAATTGCTCCATGTTGCAAAAAAATTCTTTTAGCTTTTATTTTTCAAAAGTTGTAAACTTTTGTCATTTTTGCCTCTGTATTATTGATCGGAAAAAAATGAGAAAAATAGGGAGTGCTCGCTAAAATTTCTATTTTTGAAAGAGTTTTAATTGAAAAATAAAAAAGGTAAGTTAAAATTTCAGACTTAAGTTCTTTTTTCAAAAAAATGAGCGATTTAAATACTAAAAACGTAGGAAAAATTTCACAAATTATTGGTCCTGTATTAGATATTGCTTTTGGCCAAGGGCAAGTTCCTAACATTTATAATGCTTTAATAATTCAAGCAAAAAATGCTGCAGGTTTAGAAATGAGCGTAACTTGTGAAGTTCAACAACTTTTAGGAGATAGCTGTGTACGTGCAGTAGCTATGAATCCAACAGATGGTTTAATGCGTGGTATGGAAGTTTTAGATACAGGGAAACCATTAAGTGTACCTGTAGGTAAAGCAACTTTAGGACGTATTTTTAACGTTTTAGGAGAACCAGTAGATAACTTAGGTCCTGTAAAAAATGAAGAAAGTCTTCCAATTCACCGTACAGCTCCTGCTTTCGTGGATTTAGATACTCGTCTTTCTATTTTTGAAACAGGTATTAAAGTAGTAGACTTATTAGCTCCATACCGTCGTGGTGGGAAAATTGGTTTATTCGGTGGTGCTGGTGTTGGAAAAACTGTTTTAATTATGGAACTAATCAATAATATTGCAAAAGCACACGGTGGAGTTTCTGTATTTGCTGGTGTAGGTGAACGTACTCGTGAAGGGAACGATTTATATACAGAAATGAAAGAATCAGGTGTAATTGTAGAAAAAAATTTAGCAGATTCAAAAGTAGCTTTAGTTTACGGACAAATGAATGAACCGCCAGGAGCACGTATGCGTGTTGCATTAACAGCATTAACTATGGCTGAATATTTCAGAGATGTAAACAAACAAGACGTTTTATTCTTTATTGATAACATTTTCCGTTTTGTACAAGCTGGTGCTGAAGTTTCTGCATTATTAGGACGTATGCCATCGGCTGTAGGATATCAACCTACATTAGCTACTGAAATGGGTGCTTTACAAGAACGTATTACTTCAACAAAAGATGGTTCTATTACATCTATTCAAGCTGTTTATGTTCCTGCAGATGACCTTACTGACCCTGCTCCTGCTACAACATTTGCTCACTTAGATGCTACTACAGTATTATCTCGTGGATTAGCTTCAAAAGGAATTTATCCTGCTGTAGACCCATTAGATTCTACTTCTACTATGTTACAACCTTGGATTTTAGGAGAAAAACATTATGGTTGTGCTCAAAGCGTTAAGAGAACTTTACAACGTTACAAAGAATTACAAGATATTATTGCAATTTTAGGTTTAGATGAATTATCTGAAGAAGATAGACTTGTAGTTGCTCGTGCTCGTAAAATCGAACGTTTCTTATCTCAACCATTCTTCGTTGCTGAAGTATTTACAGGATCTCCTGGAAAATATGTAAGTTTAGCTGAAACTATCGAAGGATTTAACAAAATTTTATCTGGTGAATTAGATAATTTACCTGAACAAGCTTTCTACCTTGTAGGAAACATTAACGAAGCTTTATCAAAAGCAACTTCTATTAAATAATTTTTCAAGAAACTAAAAAGAATTGAAAATATTTTTAGTTTCTTTTTTTCAAGAAATACATTGCTTTATAAAAAAAAACAAAGCAATGTATTGAATTTTGAAGTTTTTTAGAAAAAACTTTTCTTCTAACAATTCAATGAAAAATTTTTTTCATTGAATTGTTAGAAGAAAATTTCTCTTTGAGAAATTTGTTGTCTCCTCTGATATATATATGATAAAAAAAAATAGCTTTTTCAATGAAAATTTGTCTCTCTTCATAATTTGAAGAAAAATTTTCTTTTTGAAGTACATTAAACATGGAAAATTACCAAATCGAGAATTGACAAAGTTTTTCAAATTTCTTTTCAAATAATTTATGGAAAAAACACAAAACCTTGAAAATGGAAGAACTCAAAGTCCTCGTGGAACAAATTCACGAATTTCTTCCAATTCTGGAAAAAATTCCAAAGGAACAAATAATACAAAACGTAAAGTTTTATCAGTTTCACAAATTTTAGCTCGTGTAAATCAAAAAAAACAACGTAAGTTGGAACAAAAAAAACGTAAAAAACCTCTAAAACCAATTATTCCACCAAAATCATTTATTCTTATTTTTAAAGATAAACCTGAAAAATATATTTATAATCGTCGCATTATTGATTATAAACATTGTGGATTACTTCAACGTTATATTGGTTTAGGAGGAAAAATTTTACCTCGCAGACAAACAAAATTAACTGCAAAACAACAACGTTATGTAGCAAAAACAATTAAAAGTGCTCGTATTATGGGCTTATTACCATTTGTTACAAAAGAAAAAAGTTTTTTTAGATAATTTTGGATTTCTCTTCTCATTTTTTCTTCTTTTTTACAAAGAAATTTTCCTTTGAGAAAAAATTTTGCAAATAAAAAAGAAACAAAATTTCTTCTCCCAAGTGGAAAAGAGAAATTCATTTTTGAATTTTTTTATTTTCAGATATTTATTTTATATCAATTTCATTTTTATCCGCAATTTCGTTTAATGGTACTATAAAATTTTTCTTTTTTTCTTTTTATGAGTAAAGTTTATGATTGGTTTGAAGAACGTCTAGAAATTCAATCTATTGCTGACGATATTACAAGTAAATATGTGCCACCTCATGTAAACATTTTCTACTGTCTGGGCGGAATTACATTTACATGTTTCTTAGTTCAAGTAGCAACTGGATTTGCAATGACGTTTTATTATCGTCCAACTGTAGCTGAAGCTTTTGCTTCTGTTCAATATATTATGACAGAAGTAAATTTTGGTTGGTTAATTCGTTCAATTCACCGTTGGTCAGCTAGTATGATGGTTTTAATGATGGTTTTACACGTTTTCCGTGTATACTTAACAGGTGGTTTTAAAAAACCTAGAGAATCTACTTGGATTAGTGGTGTAATTATGGCCGTTTGTACTGTTTCATTTGGTGTTACAGGGTATTCTTTACCTTGGGATCAAATTGGATATTGGGCTGTAAAAATTGTAACAGGTGTTCCTGAAGCTATTCCTGTTGTAGGTGGTCCTTTAGTAGAATTATTACGAGGTGGTGTAGGTGTTGGTCAAGCTACTTTAACTCGTTTTTATAGTTTACACACTTTTGTTTTACCATTATTAACAGCTGTATTTATGTTAGCTCACTTTTTAATGATTCGTAAACAAGGTATTTCTGGCCCACTTTAATATTTTCTTTACATTTTTTTTTAATTTGCTTTTTTTTGTTTTTTTACATAAAAAAGCAAATTTGAAAAGAAAAATAGAAACAAGAGCAATATGACAACGAAATTTTTATTTCTTTTTGTAATTATAGACTGTTCTTTTTTCTCATTGTCTTGCTAGTTTTCTTCATTTTTCACAAGTATTCAAAACACCGTTGGCCGAGCGGATTAGGCAATCGACTCATAATCGTTTTGAGATAGGTTCAACTCCTATACGGTGTAGAAGGTGTTTTTTTTTCAAATTGAGTGAAAATAAAAAAAATTTATTTTTTTCATACTAGATTTTGAAAAAAAGAAAAAAATGATTTCTTTGGAGTTGATTTTTCTTTTTGAAAATGTTAATTTAGTAATTAAGCCCAGAATTTTCTTTAAAAAAAAAAAATACATCATGTCAGAACTTTTTGAGAAGCAGCATAGCGTTTCTTTTTTTAGAGAAAATTCTTGGGTGAAAATGATGGGACGTCGCCAAGTGGTAAGGCAGCGGTTTTTGGCACCGATATTCGTAGGTTCGAATCCTTCCGTCCCAGTTTTCAAAAAAAAACCAATTTTAAAAATTGAAGATTAGATAGAGACATTGTTCTTAAGAACTCAAAAAAAATCGAAAAAATATTTTTTTTTTCACTTGTTTTGTTTTTCTAAACAAAAAACTTTTTTTTCGTTTTAGTTTTTTTTTTCTTATCTTTTATTCTTTTTGTTTTGCAATATTATTTAAGAATTTCTTTCTTTTCAAAAAAGAAAGAAATTCTTAAATAATTGAACACAAACTTGCGATTTAGGGGGCCATATTAATTTTGGACAAAAGAGTAATTAGCAACAAATAAAGAAAATAATGAGTAAAAAAATTCACAGGTGAAAAAACAAGATTGAAAAAAATGAAATGAAGAATAAAGAAAAATTCTTTTTCTGTTTTTCTGTAAAAAGAAAATTCTAATTTGGAAAACAAAAAGAAAAAAATGATAAAATCTGAATTTGCAAAACAAGTAAATGATTTCTCGGCAAAGCAACCAACATTCTCTCTAAATAAACAAGAAGTCAATAGAGAAAATTTAGAGAAACAAAAGAATTTTATAAAAAAAAAATTATTTAAAGGTTATTCAAAAATTCATGAATTAAAATTAGTGACTATTGGACTGGCTTCCCCAGATAAGATTAAATCTTGGGCTGAAAAAGAATTGCCAAATGGCAAAATTTTTGGAGAAGTAACAAATGCAAACACTTTTCATTATAGAACATTTAAACCAAGTAAAGGAGGTCTTTTTTGTGAACGTATTTTTGGCCCAATTAAAGATTTTGAATGCGCGTGTGGGAAACGTCACCGACCTACTGCATTAGAATCTCGAAAAATTTTGGAACATGAACAAACAACACGTTATTTTTGTCCGACTTGTGATGTTGAATATACTTGGTCAATCATAAGACGTTATCAATTAGGTTATATTAAATTGAATGCACCAGTTGTTCATCTTTGGTATTTTCAAACAAATCCAAGTTATTTGAGTATATTATTTGATATGAAGCGAAAACATTTAGAATCGATTATTTATTGTACAGAAAGAATAACAATTGAAAATATGTGGAAATCTGAACAACAAAATTCAAAAATTAGTCGTTCTCCTACAGATTTATATATTACATGGCAAAAATTTTTCACACTTGAAGAAAAAATCAAAAAATACCAAAAAGTTTTTGAAAGAAAACAACAAAAAAAAAGAATGTTTCAAAAAAATTTTCGTGAATTGTTTTTAAATGAAAAAAAAAATCAAATTTTGTCTGAAAAAAGAAATTGGCTCTCTATTGATGTTCAAAACAATAAAGATTTTTCAAAAAATCCATTTCTAAATGATTTCAATTTTGTGGATCAAAAAAAACAAGAAATTTTTTTCAATATTCAAGAGCGAAAACAAAAACAAATTTGGTCCAGAACGAAAAAAACTTTTTGGAAAACTATTATTCAAAATAGCTATAAAAAAACTCTAAAGCAAATATATTTGCAAAATCTTTTTTCGCAATTTTTCTTTCCTTTCAATTTCAAAAATCAAAATGAACTTCAATCTTTTCAACTGAAAACTCATGAACAAGGTTTTCAGAAAATTTTTCAAATATATCTTATAAATAATTCACAATTTTCTTTCACATCTTTTGAAAAAGACAATATTGAAAAAACTGACTGTCAAAAAAATATCTTGTCTTTTTCCTATTTTCAAAGATTAAGCACTAACAAGAAAAATTATTTGAATATGAAGAATTTTTCTTTTTCTGATGAAATCAATGATTTTTCAAAATTTGATGTTTCAAAAAATGAAAAATTTTGGAATTCATTGTCTTTTCTTTTCGAATCAGGAATTTTTTTCATTTCTCAAAAAAAGAAAAAATCGAAAGATTTCCAAAATCTTTCGAAAAAAGATTTTCTTTTTTTATTGAATGTTCTTCCTTTTTTTCAAAAAATTTTTCTTTTAAAAAAGAAAACAAAATATTCCAAATTATTTAATATTCTTTCTGAAGAATTTTCTTTTTTAGATGGAAATAAAGAAGACAGGATGAAACTCTTGTTTTCAAAAAAATTTCTTCAGAAAAAGAGAGCAACGAAAAAAACACAAAAAAAATTAGTTCTTCAAAACAAATATTTTATTGAGATTGTTGACTACTTAAATATGCTTGAAAATTTTGATAATATTTTTTCTTCTTTAAAAAATTATTCGGAGTTAGATTTTTCTTTTTTTTTGACAAATCAAAAAGAAGTAGAAAAGAAACAAAAATTTTTCCCCAATAGTAAAAAAAATCTTTTAAGTTTTTTTCCTGACCAAACTTCGAATTTGAGAAATGAAAAGAAAAATGAACAGTTTCAAAAAAATGTTTATTTCGTTTTGGAAAAATCACCAATTTCTTTTTTTGTACAACAATTTCTTTCTCACTATTTTTATTTATTTTTCTTTCTTTCTCAAAGTCAATTTCTTCATCTAGTCAATTTTCAAATGAAAAAATATATAAAAAGTTTCCAATCCGGTCAAATAAATGAGTTTTTTCAAAAAAAGAAAAAACTAACGTTTTTGATCAGCAATAAAAATTTTCAGATTGAAAATATTTTTCAAAAAAAAATAAATATGTTTTTTGACGAAAGAAATGAAAAATTTCAGTTTCAAGAAACTACAACATGTTTTTTTATTTCTCAATTTTCTTTTTTCTATTTTTTCAAAATGCTTTCGAATTCTCCAAAACCAAAGAAATTCTTTGAATTTTCTGATTCTTTTTTCTTTTTTTCAAATTTTTCAAATATTCAAAAAATTCTTAAAAATCAAAACAAAAATTATGTTCGTCATATTGAGAATTATGAATTTCAAGGTTCTCAATTGAATATAAAAAAAGATGGAGGAGAAAAGTTGAGAATTTCAATTTTCAATGAATCGGAGAGTTTTCAAAAAAAATTCAAAGAAAGAAAAAAACAAATTCAAATTAATCAATATTTACGTGTAGGGTTTAAATATCAAAACTTTGAAAAATTCAGTAGAATACGAAATGAAAAAGTTTTGTTTTCAAAAAATGAAAAAGTTTTGTTTTCAAAATCAAAAAAAGTGAACACAAACAAAACTGAACATGTTTTTAGAAATAGTGTTTATACAATTGCCTATAATTATTTATGGCTAAATGATAGTGATTGGAAATATTTTGTGTATTATAATTCTTTCTTTTTGCACGAATTTCAAGATATTCCAATTCCTCAATACAGATTTTTTTCAAAAGCTTCAAATAATTTTTTATTTAAATTTGGTTCTCAAGAAGGGAATTTCTCTCTTGATGATGGACAAAATCCAAAATTGGATGATTCTTTCTCATCATTTTTTTCATCACAATTGGAAGCTTTTCACAAAAATTTTTTTGTAGGAGCAGGCATTTTGGAAAAATTTTTAGGAGAATATTCTTCATTAGAATTGAGAAAAATGACAAAACAACATCAAATTTTACTTCCAAAATTGAATCAAGCGATTCGTTTTTTAAAACAAACAGCAAAAACAAAAAAAGATTCTTTAAAAATTCAAAAATATTTTCAAAAACGAGAACACATTATTCGACGTTTCAAATTTCTTCGAAAATTTTTTCGAAAAAATTCAAATCCAAGTTTTATGATTTTACGTAACCTTCCCGTATTACCTCCTGATTTGCGACCTATTTTGAAATTACAAAATCAAATAGCTGCATCTGATTTAAATAGATTATATCAAAGAATTATTTACCGAAATGACCGATTAAAAAAATTTTCAAAAGATTCAGCTACGAATCAATCTTTTGAAATTCAATATGCTCAAAGATTACTCCAAGAAGCAGTAGATAATTTAATACAAAATGGAAAAGGTGGAGTCAAAGCCGAGACAAATTCTCGCGGTCAACCTTTAAAGTCACTTTCTGAAGTTTTAAAAGGAAAACAAGGAAGATTCCGACAATATCTTTTAGGAAAACGAGTAGACTATTCAGGTCGTTCTGTTATTGTTGTAGGGCCTCAATTAAAATTATATGAATGTGGTCTTCCAAAAGAAATGGCGTTAGAATTATTTTTACCATTTTTAATTCAATATATATTAAATTCTAAATTAGCAAAAACAGTTACTGGTGCAAAAAATCTCTTAAAAAAAGATTCCACATTAACACTTCATTTATTAAATAAAGTCATGAAAAATATTCCTATTCTTTTAAATCGTGCTCCTACACTTCACCGACTTGGCTTTCAAGCTTTCTTACCAAAATTGATCAAAGGAAGAGCTATTTTATTACATCCAATGGTTTGTCCTGCTTTCAATGCTGATTTTGATGGAGACCAAATGGCTGTTCATATTCCTTTAACAGTAGAAGCTCGAACTGAAGCATGGAAATTTATGTTATCTATGAATAATTTAATGAATTCTGCGACTGGAGAACCTATTGTTTTACCAAGTCAAGATATGGTATTAGGTTGTTATTATTTAACAAGTGATTTTTTTGCAAAACCTTTAGGTACTCAATTGGCAAATTCTCTTAAACAACACGCTTTTTTTATGTTTCAAGATTTCTTAAGTTGTAAACAATCTTTCTTATTTTTTCAAAATTTTCAAGAAGCTCTTGCTGCTTATCAAAGAAAAGAAATTTCACTTCATACAACAGTATGGGTTAAATGGAATTCGAGTGTGAATTTTGGAAACGATATTTCAAGACCAATAGAAATTCGTCTAAAAAAAACAGGTTTTTGGGAATCTATCCAGCATAAATATATGATATTTTTTGATAAAAAAAATCACCAATTTCAGAAATTAATACGAACAACACCAGGACGTATTATTATGAATTTTATGATACAAGCTTGTATAAAAGGAGAAAATGAAAAAAATGTTATTCAAAATTCAATTTTTTAATTTATTTATTAAATATAGAAAAATGTTCAAAAATTTTTTTTGGACATTTTTCGTTTTTCATTTCGTCTATATTTCATTTTTTCTAGTTTTCTATTTTTTCAAAAAAACATAGAACTTTTGTTTTTGAAGACAAAAAAAACAATAGAAATTTTTTTCTATTTCAAATAAATTCCTTTTTTCTTTTTGAAAAATTGATTAAAGAAAAAAAATCAAACTCAAAATTTTTCTTTTGAGTAAGAGAATTCTAGAAACATAGTTAAATAAAAAATTTTGTTGAATATCTTGCTTTTTCATTGAAAAAAAAACAAGATATTTTATTAATGAAGAAAATACAAAAAAAGCCAACGTTTTTTTATAAACAATCTATTTTTTTATAAACAAATAGATTATATGAAAAAATGCTTTTAAAAAGAAAAGAAAAAACATTTTTCAATTCAATAAGAAAAGAAGAAAATGTTAATTTTGAGTTTGTGTATCTAAACCAGAAGTTGCACTATCACGACTTTCTAATAATTTTTGTTGTTGAGTATCATGATAATCCCAAACTTTACTTGTCATTTCAATAATATCATGCATTACTTCATTCGTAGCAATTTCGTCAGCTAATCCATAGTAAATTGTTTCCATTGCAGTTAAATAAAAATCTCTATCTAAATCGCGTAAAATTTTATGACGAGGTCTATATGTTGATAATGAATAAATTTCAGCAACATCTAAACGAATTTTTAGAATTTCTTGACTATCAATCCAAATGTCTGAAGCTTGACCTGTTAATCCACCTTCAGGTTGGTGCATCATAACATGACAACCTTCAGTTACATATCTTTCTCCAATTGTTCCTCCAGCTAAAGCTAACGAAGCGGCTGAAGCAGCTACTCCTAAAGCTAATGTCATAGAACCTGCTTTAATAAATTGTAAAGCATCATGAATAGTAATACCGTTTCCAACAGAACCCCCAAACGAATTAATAACCATAAAAACTTTTTTTGATTCTTCTTCTTGTAAAGCTTTTTCTGTTTGTTTTCGATATGAATCTCGATATTCTAAATAAGCAGTTTCTTTAGACATTTGATTAGGATTTAAATAGTTAAAAGGTGCTGTTTGTTTATTACGGAAATTTGAAGAAAAAAGATTTTCTTGACTATAATCACGACGAAGTTGTCTTTGTGTAAATGCTTTTTCAGATAAATTTTTTTGATTTTTTGATGTTTCAAAAAAATTCAAAATATCTTTATTTGCCATTTCTGAAACAAGAGAATCCACACGATCATCTGAAGATGTGAGACTAGATTGTTTTCGAAATTGTTCAAGTTTTTTCTGAAAATTTGCAGAAATTCGAAAATCTTGTGGATTTTGTGAAATTTTATTTGCTAATAATCGGAATGGAGAATAAATATCAAAATTTTGATTTGTCTTTGCATTTGAAAAAAATTTTTGTTGATCTGAAGCATTCATTTGTTTAAATAACATCATTAATTTTGCTAATTCAGTGTCACTCATTGCTTGATTATGATTCATTCCATGTGATAATAAGCCAGCATTATTTCCTGTGATATCTTTTGCTAATAATTCTGCTAAATAAAATAAATATGGTTCTTCAGAATAATCAAAAAACTGAGAATTCCAATTTAACCATTCTAATGAAATTTTTTGTAATGTATGTGTTTCTAGCATATTATTTTCATCAATAGCTAAATCTTCTTCTGAAATCATTAAATCTTCAATTGAACGTTCTTTTTTCTTTGCAGAAGCTGAAAATTGACTAGACATTTGCGATTCAAATGCAGTTCCTGATGGTTTTTTTTGTGCTGTAGAACTTTGAAAAAGCCCGCTGCTTTCCATTTCTTTTTTTTCCATTTCTTTTGAACGATCTTCCATATGAATATTGATTAATAAACCACAAATTTGATTACAAAGTTCATCATCCAAATATTGCATTAAAAAAACCATACGTCGACGAAAGATAAAATTATAAATATCTGTCCATTGTGCTGGAAGTTCTTCACCCCAACAATAAATAATTCTTGGTACCCCAATTGGCATAATTGAAAAAAATTTTTTTTCTCAATATGACATTGTTTTTCATTTGCTTTTTTGCTTTTTTACTGCAAAAAAAAATTTTTTTTTCAAATGTCGAGTTTTCTCTTTTAAAATAACCAATTTTTTTCCAAAAAAATCAAAATAAATGCCTTCGGTCGGATTCGAACCGACACGCACAAGTGCACTGGTTCCTAAAACCAGGATGTCTACCAGTTCCATCACGAAGGCGCATTACAATGGAATTAATTTCAAAAATAGAAATAATTCTTTTAATAGAGAGAAATATAATAGAGAGAAATAAAAAAGTGCTTTTTTTTTTTCAAAGTTTGAATTTTTATTTGCAATAAAAATTTTATTTTTAATTTAGAAGAAGAGAAAAAACAATTTTCTATTTCTTTTTGTTTGAATTTTTTATTTGAATGAATTGTCTGGAAAGTAATTTTTATTTATTTTATCAATATTTTCTTCTTTTGTCTAGTTTTAATTAACCTTTTCTATTCTTAAAAATACAAAAAATGTGTTTTGAACTCCAATAAATAAATTTGAGAAAAGGGATTTTTTAAATCATATCAAATTTGATATGATTTAAAAAATCCCTTTTCTCAAATTTATTTATTGGCCAAATTGAATTTTGCGAATTCCTTTTTCAGTTCTTACTGAAATAGTATCTTTTGACTGACATAAATAATTTGGGATATTTACCCTTCTATTATTGACTTGAACTTTTCCTTGATTAATCATTGCTAAAGCAGTTGACATATTTGGAGTAATATTACGATCAAATAAAATATAAGCTAAAGTTCTTTCTAAACGTTTTTTATAAGAACCCATTTTTTGAGAATATTCTTGTAAATTTTTATTCACCAATTTTAATGAACTTTGTTTCATTGAAACAGAAATTACATCTTTTGGTTTACACATGTAACTAGCAATATTCACTTTTTTATTATTTACATGAATATGTCCATGACTAATTAGTTGTCTAGCTGCACAAATAGTAGGAGCCATATTTAAACGAAAAACAATATTATCTAAACGCATTTCTAAAAGTTGAAGTAAAACTTGACCTGTTGATTCTTTTGTTTTTTTTGCTTGGCGTACATATTTTACAAGTTGTTTTTCAGTAATTCCGTAATTATAACGTAATCTTTGTTTTACTTTTAAACGGATTAAGTAATCCGATTCATTCGAATCAAATGGTCGACTTTTAAATAATTTTGTTAATCCGTGTTGACCTGGTGGAATTACTTTTCCTTGTAATGCACCCTTTCCTTTGAAAAATCTACGAAAAGGTTTTTTTCTTGTAAAACCTCTTAATTTTCCAAGACGACGAATAATTCGTAAACGAGGTCCAATATATCTTGACATAGAGAAAAATAGAAATTATTCTTTGATAATTTGATCGGTAAAAAAAAAAAATTTTTTATTTCAATTTTTGATGATTTATACCCCCAGGGGAATTCGAATCCCCGTTTTCTCCGTGAAAGGGAGGTGTCCTAGGCCTCTAGACGATGGGGGCTTATTTTGTTTTGTCTTTTTTTGAAATAGAAAAAAACGAAACTAATTTTTTAAAATATATCATATATATATTATATATATTTCGATTTTTTTGTCAATAAATTTCGAAAGCATTTCAAAGAAAATTCAAAAATTGAAAAAGTTTTATCAAATAATCAAAAAAAAATTTTTGAGAGAAACGAAAACCTAGTTCTTCAGTAATTTGAAGTTTTTTTTTTGAAATTGAAGGAATTTTTGGAAAATGCTAACATACTAATAATAAACAACACAAATAAAAAAATTCAAAAAACAAAAAAAGCCGGGGTAGCTCAGTGGTAGAGCAGAGGATTGAAAATCCTTGTGTCACCAGTTCAATCCTGGTTCCTGGCAAAATAAATACGTTTTCAATATTTGTTTTTCGTCCTTGTAGGTCCAATATAAATTTGGAAATTTATATCTCTATTAATCAGTTCTTTTTTTTCGAAAAAAAAAGAAAATTTTCTAAAAGAAAATTAAATGTATTTGTTTAACTCTTCAAATAAGAGTTGAATAGATTTTTTTTATTTTTTATTTCTAAAAATTTTTTTTTCTGAATACAAAATAAAAAAACGATTTTTCAAAGACTTTTTTCTCAAAAAAATTGCTCTCTAATCTTTTTTTTTGAGAAATTTTAGAAAAAAGAAATTAGAGTCTTTGGAAAGAAAAAATTTTTCTTATTATGGCAGTACCAAGTATGCTCTATTTTTTTTTTCTACTTCATAAAAAGATTTTTTGATAGAAAATAGTCAAAAGAATCAACTTTGTTTTCTTTCAACAAAAAACTAAATTTGTAATTCAATTGTATGATTGGAACTTTTTTTTCTTAAAAAAACATTCAAACTTAATTCAAAAAACTTTATTTTGGTTTTAAAGTATATTGGTATGTTTTTCAAAAAGTTTTCTCAAGTTGAAAAAAACTTCTATTTTTATCTTAAAATAGAGAATTTTCAAAAAGGATTTATTTAAATAAATAAATTTTTCACTAAAAAAAAAATTTTTTACGTAATAGTATTTTCTTTTTTCAGAATTTTTCTTTTTTTGCTCAAATTATGATATAATTGTAAAAAATATTTGTTTATCTACAAAAAAAAAAATTTCTACGAAAAAATAAAAAAAAAGAAACTTAGCATTTTGCCGATTATTATCTTATGTGAAAAAAAGAAGTGAAAACTTTTTTTTTGAAAAATAAAATTTTTGATAAATAAAAGAATGAAAAATGAAATTAATATGAATACTCTAAAGAAAAATGGAGATTTCAATAAATGGAGAGAATTAGTAAAATCAAATTTCTCTCCAGTAAATATGATGGCTAATTTTATTAAATACCCTGTTACAACAGAAAAATCATATTTAGCAATGTTTCAAAATAAACAATATACATTTGATGTTGATGTAAAATTAACAAAACCTCAAATTCGAAAACTATTTGAAACATTATTTCAAGTAAATGTTATTGGTATTAATACACATAGACCTCCACGTAAAAAAGTTCGTGCTGGTATGTCAGCAGGATATAAACCATCTTATAAAAGAGTTATTCTTACATTAAAAGAAGGTCAATCTATTGAATTTTAAATTTGCAATATTTTCAAAACCCTACTTGAAAATCAGAAAAAAAAAGTGAACTAGAAAAAAACTATTTCAATATGGAAAAATTTTCTGATCAGAAATAGAAATCAAACAGAATAAAAGTTTGAATAAAGTAGGCATTATGAAAAGTTTTTGAAATCAAGAAAAAAATTTCAAAAAAAGAATTCCTAGAAAAAGAAAACAAAGAAAAATTTTTTTCTTTTTAATTTCTTTTTTCTCTTTCCTTTTTCTTAAGAACATGAATTCATGTTCAACAAAAATTTTTTTATTTTAAGAGTTATTTTTTTTATTTTTATAGTATGGGAATCCGCTTTTTAAAACCGGTAACACCAGGTACTCGAAATAGATCAGTATTTGATTTTAGCGAAATTACAACAACAAAACCAGAGAAATCCTTAGTAAAAATGCAGCATCGTTCGAAAGGTCGAAACAATAGAGGTGTAATTACTTGTCGTCATAAAGGTGGTGGACATAAACGTCTTTATCGTGATATTGATTTCAGACGCGATAAAATTGGTATTCCAGGAAAAGTCATGACTATCGAATATGATCCCAATCGTAATGCTCGAATTGCTCTAGTTATGTATGAAGACGGAGAAAAACGCTATATTCTTCAACCTCGTGGTTTAAGTGTAGGTGATTCTATTATTTCAGATATTCAAGCTCCTATTTTAGTAGGAAATACTTTACCTTTGCGAAATATTCCTTTAGGTGCTCAAGTTCATAATGTTGAATTCCAGCCTGGTTCAGGAGGTCAATTAGCACGTTCAGCTGGGACTCTAATTGATATTTTAGCAAAAGAAGGAAATTTTGTAACTATTCGTTTACCTTCAAAAGAAATTCGTTTAATTTCCAAAAATTGTTGGGCTACTATTGGACAAGTAGGAAATATTGAAGCTTATAGCATTCGTATCGGAAAAGCTGGTCGAAATCGTTGGTTAGGAAAACGACCAACTGTTCGAGGATCAGTTATGAACCCAAATGATCACCCACATGGTGGTGGTGAAGGTCGTGCACCTATTGGACGTTGTCATCCAGTAACTCCTTGGGGGAAACCTGCCTTAGGAAAATTAACACGCAGTCCAAAAAAATATAGTTCAAAATTCATTTTAAGAAAACGAAAATAAGCTTTTTTATTTTTTTTGAAAATCTAAAAAAAAACGAAAAATACTATTTTCAATATTTCAAATATTTTTCTTTGAAAAAGCAAAGAAAAAAAAAATTACTAAAGAAAAAACAAAAAAAATTTTTTTTGTTTTTTCTTTTTTTGTAGTGAAGTTTTCAAAAAAATTTTCTTTAATTTTTTTGAAAAACTAAAAGCTAAGGATTTGAAAAAATAAATTTTTTTATTTTATGCCACGTTCTATTAAAAAAGGTCCTTTTGTTGCTGATCATTTATTAAAAAAAATTGAAAAATTTGAAGCACAAGGACAAAAAAAAGTGATCACTACTTGGTCACGTTCTTCAACTATTTTACCAATTATGATTGGTCATACTATTTCTACTTATAATGGAAGAGAATTTATTCCTGTTTTTGTGACGGATCAAATGGTTGGTCATAAATTAGGGGAATTTGCTCCTACACGAACTTTTAAAGGTCATGTAAAAAGTGATAAAAAAGCAAAACGACGTTAAAAATTTTTTGAAGACAGAAAATACTTCTTTATCTTTTTTTGTTTCAAAAGAAAATTCCCCAAATTTTATACTTAAAAAGTATTACTTTTCTTTAAAAAAAAAAGTAGTTTTTTTCTCTGAAAAAAAAGAAAACATTTTCATATTTTTTAAGACTTACGGTTTATGAGTGACGTTTTCTAAATATCATGAAGAAAATTTTTCGATTTTAGAGATTGAAAATTTTTTCAAATGAAGATTTACAAACTTTCAATTTTTGGAAAAAGAAGACAAAAATTTTTTTATTTTTCATAGTAGTCAAATTTTTGCTTCAACATTTTTTATAAAAAAAATTTTTTTTTTATTTATTCATGGCAAATAAAGCAATGATTCAACGTGAGTTGAAACGTCAAAATTTAGTAATGAAATATGCGAAAAAACGTGCTTTTCTAAAAGAACAAATTAAAAAAGCTTCATCATTTAAAGAAAAACTAGCTTTCCATAGAAAATTACAACAATTACCAAAAAATAGTTCACCAGTTCGTTTACATAATCGTTGTCTGGTAACAGGAAGACCAAAAGGATATTTCCGTGATTTTGGTCTTTCAAGACATGTTTTACGTGAAATGGCTCATGAAGGACTTTTACCTGGCGTAAGAAAAGCTAGTTGGTAATAAAAAAAATAATAAAATAAAAGAAAAAAATTTTCTTCTTTTATTTTATTATTTTTTATTCTTGAAATTTTTTTATTTATTTGTTATACTAAATATATATGAAATTGCGGATGTAGCTCAGTTGGTAGAGCGTGGTCCTTCCAAGTCCAATGTCGCGCGTTCGAATCGCGTCATCCGCTTTTAATAAATAAATATTTACCTTAAGTTTCTCGTACTTATCTTCAAAGTATTCTGTTTTATTCAAACAGAATTTCTTTTTCTCACTGTGAATGATACACTAATATCATCTTTTCATATTTCAAAGAGAAAAAATAAAGAATATTTTTTCTTTAAATTCTTTGTATTTTTTTTTTTTTCAAAAAAAATATTCTTTTTGAATTATTTATCAAAAGTACTCTTTTCAGTTTTTAGAAAAGATTAAGAAAAAAAATGAATGAAATTTTTTTTCTTAATTTGTAATAGTGCGAAAAGAAATACTTTTTTAGTTTATTTATTATTTTTTTTTATGTCAATGCGTACACCCGAAGAATTAAGTAATTTAATTAAAGGATTAATTGAAGAATACACACCAGAAGTAAAAATGGTAGATTTTGGTATTGTATTCCAAGTAGGTGATGGAATTGCTCGTATCTATGGTTTAGATCGAGTAATGTCTGGTGAACTTTTAGAATTTGAAGATGGAACTTTAGGAATTGCTCTAAATTTAGAAGCTAATAACGTAGGAGCGGTTTTATTAGGTGACGGTCTAAAAATTACTGAAGGAAGTCGTGTTCGTTGTACTGGAAAAATTGCTGAAATTCCAGTAGGAGAAAAATATTTAGGCCGTGTAGTAGATTCTTTAGCACGTCCAGTAGATGGAAAAGGTGCTATTGAAACATCTGACAGTCGTGCTATTGAATCTCCAGCACCTGGTATTGTAGCTCGTCGTTCAGTATATGAACCTTTACAAACAGGATTAATTGCTGTAGATGCTATGATTCCTATTGGTCGTGGACAACGTGAGTTAATTATTGGAGACAGACAAACAGGGAAAACAGCTATTGCTGTAGATACTATTCTAAACCAAAAAGGAAAAGGTGTTATTTGTATTTACGTTGCTATTGGACAAAAAGCATCATCAGTAGCACAAGTTTTAAATACTTTAAAAGAACGTGGTGCTTTAGACTATACTATTATTGTAATGGCAAACGCTAACGAACCTTCAACTTTACAATATTTAGCTCCATATACAGGAGCTACTTTAGCTGAATACTTCATGTATACAGGTCGTCCTACATTAACTATTTATGATGACCTTTCAAAACAAGCACAAGCTTATCGTGAAATGTCTTTATTATTACGTCGTCCACCAGGGCGTGAAGCTTATCCAGGAGACGTTTTCTACTTACACTCACGTCTTTTAGAGCGTGCTGCTAAATTAAGTGATGCATTAGGTGAAGGAAGTATGACTGCTCTTCCAGTTGTTGAAACACAAGAAGGTGACGTATCAGCATATATTCCAACAAACGTAATTTCAATTACTGATGGTCAGATTTTCTTATCTGGTGACTTATTTAACGCTGGTATCCGTCCTGCTATTAACGTTGGTATTTCTGTATCACGTGTAGGTTCTGCTGCACAAATTAAAGCTATGAAACAAGTTGCTGGTACATTAAAATTATCACTAGCTCAGTTTGCTGAGTTAGAAGCTTTCTCTCAATTCGCTTCTGATTTAGATGCTGCAACACAAAAACAACTTGCTCGTGGTTCTCGATTAAGAGAAATCTTAAAACAACCACAAAACTCTCCATTGTCTGTTGAAGAACAAGTAGCTAGTATTTACGCTGGAACAAATGGATATTTAGATTCTTTAGAAGTTTTAGATGTTCAACCTTTCTTAAGTGGTTTCCGTACTTATTTAGCAAATAATGTTGCTCAATATGCAGAAATTGTTCAAAAAACAAATACTTTCACACCAGAAGCTGAAGCTTTACTAAAAAAATCTATTACTGATTTCTTAGCTGAATTTGGTGCTACAAAAACAAACTAAAATTTCAAAAAATTAAAAAAAAAAAAAAAGAAATTTTGAAAAAGAAAAAGGTTTTCTATCATATTGATTTTTTAGTTTCAAAACTAAAAAATCAATATGATAGAAAACCTGAACTTTGTATTAAAAAACCGTGAAAAATTTTCTTTCATATTATCACACATGTTAACACTTAAAATTTTTGTTTATACTGTTGTAACTTTCTTTGTATTCTTATTTATCTTTGGTTTCTTATCTAATGACCCTGCTCGTAATCCTGGAAAAGGAAATTTAGATTAATTTTTTGAATCAAAAGATAGCTTAGTTATCGTTTCAATTTGAAAAAACATTTTTCTTGTTTTTGTCTTAACTTTCAAAAAAAGCAAAAACAAGAAATGTTCTTTATTTCCTTGTTTTTATTTTCACAAATTTGAAAAAAAGTTTTTTCGTCTACACCCTTTTCATAATTATTTCCTAAATTTGAAATATCAAAAAACCTTTTCTAGTATTTTTTCTATTATAATAGATTAATTAAATGAAGAATTTTTCACATAGAATATAAAAATATTTATACTATTTGTTTTTGCTTTTTTTGTCTTCTCTGTTAAACAAGTGTACTTGATAAAAACAAAAAATTTTTGAAAAAAAGGACAAATTTTATAATATAAATATAGTTTTTTATGTTCTTCTTTTATTGTTCAAATATTTAAGAACTTCCTTTTTTATAATTTTATGAAGAATTTTTTCTTTTTTTCTTAAATAAAAATTACTTTCTATGCTATTTATTTTTATTTTGGTTTTTGAAATAGAGCGAAAACCAAAATTTATTTCAAAAAAATTTCTTTGCATATTTTGTAAGAAAATATCATATTTAGTTTTCTCAATTTGTGGAAAATCCAATTCTTCGAAACGAAAAAAAAATCTCGAAATAAATTGAAAAATTCAAAACAATGTTTCATTTGTCAGAATCAATTAAATGATGAACCTTACGAATCTTCAAAAATTTCTTCAGAAAACTTGATTTCTCAAAAAAAATTGACAAATGGAATTTCAAATCCTTCAAATTCTTTCTCAGAAAATAGTCAATATCAAAAAAATTTCTTTTCAGGATTTAATAATGAAAAAAAATCTTTTAGATCAAAAAAAAATTCTCGTTTTTCGGATACATCAAAACAACAAGTTGTTTCAATTACATATGAAGAAATCGGTCTTTTTCCAAGATCTTTTAACCGTGTTTTTGACAGATTTTTTAAACAATTATTTTTTGATGTTGAAAATTTAGTTATTCAAGAATATCGATTTTATCGTTATCTTTTTTTTACCACAGTAAAATGTTTATTTATTCTTATTTTTGTTCCATTGGGTATAAATTTTCTTGCAAAAAATTATTTTATTCGTCCAGTTACTGAGTATTATTGGAATACTCATAATCATGAAATTTTTCTGAATTCTTATCAACAAAAACGAGCTTTTCATGAATTAAAAAATTTTGAAGAAAAAATTTATTTTGAATCTTTACTTTTGCCTGAAAATCAATTATTTTTTGAACGTATTCAATTAACAAAAAAAAATCCCGCAAATGAAAATTTTCTAGTTCAGAAAAATGAAATCGATACAAAGTTTTTCGATAATTCCTTGTCTCTGAAAAATTCAAATTCTGCAATTAATGGAATTAGAAATGCGAAAATTCAAACTTCTGTTGAAAATAATTTAGGAAAAAATGCATTACCAATTTCTTTTATTTCACAAAATTTTTCCGAAAAAAATTTGACAAAAATGTCGTCTCCTTTAGATAATTCGCAAAAAGAAGAGAAGAAAAGTAATATTCTCAAATTTTCTGGGTATATTCAAGAAAGTTCTTCTCTTCCTTTACCAATGATATATAAAGAAGAGAATAGAAATAAAGAAAAAAAGGAGAATTTTTTAGAACAAGAGCGTGATATTTTCAATACTGGAACAAACATTGATGTATCTATTCTTTTTCGAAATTCTATTCAAAAACGTTTACAAACGAAAATTATTGAATTAGCAAATCATTATAATGAAGAAAGCATTGAAGCTGTAACAAATTTTTTTGCTGATGTTGTAAGTTTTAGTTGTTTATGTTTTTTATTATTTCGTTTAGAAATTCAAATTAATATTACCAAATCTTTTTTATTAGAAGTTTTTTTTGGTCTTGATGATAGTAAAAAATCTTTGCTTATTTTATTTGTCACCGATCTTTTGGTAGGTTATCATTCTCCAAATATTTGGGAATTATTTTTTCAAACTTTATTTGATCATTATGGTTTACCTGAAAGTCAAACTACTATTTTTTTACTTGTAGCAACCCTTCCTGTATTACTTGATGTTTTATTTAAATATTTAATTTTCCGTCATTTAAATCGAGCCTCTCCAGCTACTGTAGCTACTTATCACGCAATGATTGAATAATTTTTTTTCAAAAAAAATGGAAAAAAAATATTTTCTTGACAAAATATTTTGTCAAAGTTGACAATTTTGTTTTTTTTAGAACTATACTTATAGTTTTTCTTTTGAAAATGCAGTTAGTTTGTTTTTTGCGTTGAAATACAAAAAAAATTTCAAGTCAAAGTCTTTAATTAGAAAATACAAGATTGACAAATTTTTTTTCTCTCTTCAAAAATAAAAGAAGTGAACAATGTTTATTAATAATTTAATTATTAATAAAGTTTTTGAAAAATTTGTTTTTCAAATAATTTTAATTGAAAAGAGATGAAAATACAAAAATAGATAAAACAATATGTCAACAGTAAACGAAATTATTGAAAAATTAAAAACATTAACTTTATTAGAAGCTTCTGAATTAGTTTCTCAAATTGAAGAAACTTTTGGTGTTGATGCTTCTGCTCCTGTTGGAGGTGGTGTTATGATGGCAGCAATGCCAGCTGGAGGATCTTCTGAAGTAGCTCCAAAAGAAGAAGAAAAAACTTTATTTGATGTTGTATTAGAAGAAATTCCAGCTGATAAAAAAGTTGGAATTTATAAAGTAGTACGTAATATTGCAAATATTGCAGTAAACCAAGTAAAAGAATTTACAGGAACATTACCAAAAGCATTAAAAGAATCAATTTCTAAAGAAGAAGCTGAAGCTGCTAAACAACAATTAGAAGAGGCTGGTGCTAAAGTAAAAATTGTGTAATTATTACACATAATTGTTATTTTTCTTGAAATAACAAAGAAAAAACTCTAAAAACGAGTTTTTTCTTTGTTATTTCAAGAAATTTCTTCTTTCTCGTGCGAAGTATTTTTAGCTCCTTGAAGAAAACCAAAAACATTCTCCTCCAAAAATTCAACTCAAAAGTCCAAAAATTCAACTCAAAAGTCCAAAAATTCAACTCAAAAGTCCAAAAATTCAACTCAAAATTAAACTCAAAAGTAAGTCAAGAGGTTTGGCATTTCGCATTTGGGCATTGCTTAGAAATTAGAAAAAGGGATTGCTTTTTCTTTCAAATTCTTTGAAAACTTTCAAAAAAGAAAATTTGAAATGGATTTGCTGCGGAGCGAAAACAAAAATTCCAATTTCAATTTGAGTTTCAATATTCCTTTCATTTCATTCTCTGTGATTTGAAAGAAAAAGTTCAATTCAAGTTGAAAAAAAAATGAAGATATTCTCGCGGAGCGATCAAAATAAAATATCAAAATGAAATGAAATGAAATAATTGTGTAGATCCAAAAAAAAGCCTAATCTTCGGCAAGAAGGCAGAAAGAGAAAATAAGAAACGGTAAGAAACGGAGAGAGAGGGATTCGAACCCTCGGTACGAAGGAATCTCGTACAACGGATTAGCAATCAGCCGCTTTCGACCACTCAGCCATCTCTCCACTTGAGATTTTGTTGTGATATTTTGATATATTTGTGTTTTGCCTGCAAAGGTTAAACTGCCGTTTTCTCTTCCTTTCCTTCCCGGTTGCGTATCAACCGTCCCCTCTTCCCCCTTAGATTAGCAACCCAGAGGGGGAGAGGCTGCAAAGCCTAAATTCTAGGATTTGATCACTCACCAAAATGGTGAGTGGAGCAATCGAGATGAAAGAAGAGAAAATGAACTCTCAAAAGAAAAAAAATCACCCTGGCACTAAGTGAAATTTCCCTGCTAGACTTCCAACAAGTATGTTCACTTCTTCAGAGTTTCACAGCCAAGTTCGGGATGGATTGGCGTGGTTCCACTGAAGCATAGAGCACCAGAGTATCAGCGGAGCAAAGCTCCGGAGTTTTTTATGTCTTTCCCTCCTGAAAAATTTTTCAGGAGGGAAAAAAAAGAGGTCAAAATCAATTAGCCTTTAGTATATCTCAGCTGAAACCATTACTGGCCTTACACTTGATACCTATAAAACAGCTTGTCTAACTGCGGCTTGATGGAGAATACTCATCTTGGTCTGGACTTCGTACTTAGATGCATTCAGTACTTATTCACTCCATGCGTGGCTACCCTGCGTTTACTTTTGGAAAAATAACAGGTACACCATTGGCATGTTCACTACAGGTCCTCTCGTACTATGAGTGACTGACCTCAATATTCTAACGCTAATACCGGATATGGACCGAACTGTCTTACGCATGTATTACCTTTTTTTGGTTTTTTGGTAATGTTCTCCTCCATTTTCATGGAGGCATGGACTATGTCTTCATCTTTGAAATCAAATATCTCAAAGAGTTGGCGTATTATAAAATCTTTCACACAAGATCTTATCCCAGCAATTCAAAGAATTGCTGAAGTCTCTACGGGGACGACACTATTTCTAGATTATCTTCAGTTCTTGTAGTTCTTTTGCTACAACTTCTGCAGTAATTTCTCTTTTTGTTGAGTCATTTAACTGAGCCACATGGTCCGAAATGCGACAAAGTTCAACGAACAAGAGTGCAGAATTTTTGGAGGAAGGTAATTGTTCAATAATTCGAAGAAGAAGATTTGCTTGTTTTTTCTTCATACGAAGGAATGGAGAAAGTTGTTTCAAAAAAGAATAGACACATCTTGTTTCTGTTAATACGTAATCAGAGATATTTCCTCGATCACGGATACTTCCATAGCCAATGATTTCTCGGATATGTTCTAAGAAATGTCGTCTTTTTTTCAGTTGCGTGATTTGAAGAGCGGAGCGAATTTGAAATTTATACACATAATCAGATCGACGAACAATTTGGGCAATAATACTCCCATCACCATCGATGAGGCCAGCTAAATACAGAAGATCATCTCTGTTGATATTTTTCATAAGTATATAAAAAAGTTTGTTTTTCCTTCAGTCTAAGAAAATTTATAGAACCAAAATAGTGAAGTCTTCCCTCGGCGTTGCCATCTATAGCAGTTCGACTATAGGAAGGTTTCACCGATATAAGCCAATACTCTATCTATATCACTATAGATAAACGCAGTATTGTTTACGTTCTGAACCCAGCTCACGTACCACTTTAATGGGCGAACAGCCCAACCCTTGGGACCTACTACAGCCCCAGGATGTGATGAGCCGACATCGAGGTGCCAAACCTTCTCGTCGATGTGAACTCTTGGAGAAGATCAGCCTGTTATCCCTAGAGTAACTTTTATTCGTTGAGCGACGGCCCTTCCACACGGCACCGTCGGATCACTAAGGCCAGCTTTCGCTCCTGCTCGACTTGTAGGTCTTGCAGTCAAGCTCCCTTTTGCCTTTACACTCGCTGTCTGATTTCCGTCCAGACTGAGGGAACCATTGCGCGCCTCAGTTACCTTTTATGAGGCTTCCGCCCCAGAAAAACTGCCCACCTGAAACTGTCAAGTGTCCTGATTCAAGGATCACCATTAGGATTCTAGCCTCTCCAGAGTGGTCTCTCACTGTTGGCTCCAACTTCCCCGGAAGGAAATCTTCATAGCCTCCCACCTAGGCTGCGCAAGAAAAGCCCGAACCCAATTCCAAGATACAGTCAAGCTTCATAGGGTCTTTCTGTCCAAGTATTAGTAGTCCGCATCTTCACGGACAAGTCTATTTCACCGAGTCTCTCTCCGAGACAGCGTTCAGATTGTTACGCTTTTCGTGCAGGTCGAAACTTACTCGACAATGAATTTCGCTCAGAATATCTCTTATCTTTCAATCTTCGAAATTCTATATCGGATTTCGAATCCACTTTTTTCTGTGTGATTCGCTTTAAAAAAAAAGCACCTCAAAGTGGAAGAGCTGGACTCTATCTTAGAATTTTTGAGAAAACTTACCTTTCATAAGGAAGGGTACTCCTTTTCCTTATGAGGGGACTCCTTGAAAAGGAGGAAATTTTCGCGTTCGCTTTTTTTAAAAGCGCGAAGAGTTTCAATAATTTTTCTTACCTTTTGACCTCGTAAACTTAAATTTTGTGGTCTTGCTTTATTTCGAACATGAAGTTCGAGCCCAAGATCATAAATTTGAAGAAAATGTTGCAACGATTTTCGGTGATATCCCTTGTTCATGAGAAGACAAATTCTTCGAAATCTTTGAAATTCAATCTTTCTTTTTGTCTTCAAAGAATGTTTTTCAAAAAACGGAATAATTTTTTCAGTAAGGTCTTTCACACTTTTCACTCGATAATGATATCGAGTTCCATGGTGATCTCTTCTATTAATACCTACTGAACCACATTGAAAAAAGTCTTTAAAAGCATGAAGAATTTGGATATCTACTTCATTTTGAAACACAGTAAACTCTGGTTGCATTTGAAGTCCCCATTTCATATCTTTTTTTCTGTGAACGTCGAGATGAAAGCATCCCTCACCATCAACAAAACCAACGATCCATTGTGCATGAAAATTTGTTGTCATAATATTTAGGAAAAAGTTTCTTTTATTTATTTTCATCAAAAAATCTCCGAACGTATAGTCTCTGAGGGTTCTTGAAATTTTCAAGTCTTCCCTGCTGATTGTCCCCTTGTCTTTCCGATTGTCACTGTCAAATTTCTATTCTTTTTCTTGTGGTGTCCTTGCAGCAATGCTACTTTGAATCATTTATTGGCTGTCCCTGTCTCTTACCCCAGAGGGGGGAGACAGAAGCAAAACAATTCTTTTTCTTACAATTCTTTTTCTTTATGAAAAAGACTCTTGAATAGAGAGAGTTATATTCAATTCTTTGACGAGTACGGAGAAGCTGTTTGAGGAGTTTCCAGCATATAGTTCGGTTTTACTAAAGCTAGCGGTTAACCTTAGGCAGGTAAACTTGGAATCTTTTAATTTCAAAAAAGATCCACTTCCATTCTCATGGAAGATTGGACTATATCTTCATTTTTGTTGTTCAATACTCTTGAGTGTGCAGCAATCCCTCTGCTTCTGCTTCGTTCCTAAAAAACGAACCGAAGGAAAGGAGCGCATTCAACAAAAAGGGATGACGTATAGTCTCTGAGGATCCTAGATTCTCTTCTTTTTTAGAAGAGAAAGAGAAGAATTTTCCACATCATAAGAAAAAAGGAGAAACATTTTATTTGCTTACCCTACGGGTGTGAATTTCTGCCTTCATTTTGTAGCTTCGCTAGAGAGCACTGCATTTTTTACATATTCTTGAGCTTCCGATAAAGATGCAAAAGTTTGATTTGACTGGCCCACTTGAATTCTCATTGCATCCCATAAAGGTAAAACTTCATGAATCATTCTTTCGAGATCCAAATGTGCTTTTTCATCAAAAAGAAAAAGAAGTTTTTGAAAGATTATCGTTCTTCTCACTTTTACTGGAGATCCAAATGGATGAATATATTTTTCGTAAAATGGAACAACTTTTTCCTTTAAATTTTGACGATTATCAATTGTATATACAAAAGTAGCGTTGCTCCCAACTTTATGACGAATTCGTCCAGTTTGAAAATGACACATTGCAAGATAAAGACTAGATATACCATTGACATGCTGTGTAATATTTAATTCTGGATCAATATAGACTTTACATCTACTTGTTAAATTTTTCTTAGCACCTGCACTCATAGAGGCTTCTCCTTCACAAAAACCGGCCAAAAACTGGCGATTTTGAGTGTTTATTTGCACTGGTTTTAAATGAAACAAGAGACGAATCGAATGTTCATATTCTGGGAAATTCTTTGTTTTCGTATATTTTTCATTTATTTTTTTTAAGTTGTTTACAATCTCAGAAGAGATTTTTTCACCTGGTTTGAGAACCATTCCCGATTTAACATGAGGAATATGTATTCGTTTATTTTGCATTTTTTTTGAAAAAAATATAGTTATCTAGTTTCCTGCTGATTGCCCTTTAACTTTTAACGTTTCACCTACTCGGTCTTAAAAGCCTTTAGGGTGTTTCAGCAAATAGTCATCTTTAATGACAGCCCTAATTGAAATTCTTAACTGTCATAGTTACAGCCGCCGTTCAGTGGGGCTTCAATCGTCAGCTTCGAAATCAAAAAAGATTTCTAACCAACTTTTTTAACCTTCCACCACTGGGCAAGCGTCGCCTATAATACATAGTCTTACGACTTTGCTATAAGCTGTGTTTTTGATAAACAGTCACCTGAACCTCGTCACTGCGACCTTCAATAATGAAGGTACCCCTTCTCCCGAAGTTACGGGGCTAATTTGCCGAGTTCCTTAGAGAGAGTTCTCTCGCGCCCCTTGGTATTCTCTACCAACCTACCTGTGTCGGTTTCAGGTACAGGTAATTTTCGTGTTTTTCTCTCGCGTAGCAAGAGAGGAGTACGAGCTTTTCTAGGAAGTATAACATCATTGGCGCTTATCCAGAACAAGTCTAGAAAGCGGGATCACGCCTCAACTCAAGATTCGTTTTTCTTCGGTCTATCAACGTCTTGAACGCTTCCACTGCAATCCATAAACAGACCCAACTTAGCTTTCTTCGTCCCTCGGTTCCCACGAAAATCAGTACAGGAATATTAACCTGTTTGCCATCGACTACGCCGCTCGGCCTCACCTTAGGTCCTGACTCACCCCCCACGGACGAACCTTGTAGAGGAACCCTTAGGTTTTCGGGGCATTGGATTCTCACCAATGTTTTCGTTACTCAAGCCGACATTCTCACTTCCGCATCGTCCACAAAAACTTACGTTTCAGCTTCACCCAATACAGAACGCTCCCCTACCGATTCGTGTAATTTTTATTTTTCGCTCCGCTTTCAAAAAAAAAAGCGCACTCCCTTTGGGAAAGGGAAGAGAAAAAAAATTGACAAATCCCATAGCTTCGGCAGGCTGCTTAGTCCCGGCCATTGTCGGCGCAAGAACGCTTTACCAGTGAGCTATTACGCACTCTTTCAAGGAATAGCTGCTTCTAAGCGAACCTCCTGGTTGTTTCAGCATTCTCACATCCTTTTCCACTTAGCAGCCATTTAGGGGCCTTAGCTGATGGTCTGGGCTGTTTCCCTCTTGACTACGAAACTTATCTCCCGCAGTCTCACTGGCTCACGGAATCCATTGCCTAATATTCGGAGTTTGCCACGACTTGGTACCGCTTTCGCAGCCCGCACCGAAACAGTAGCTCTACCCTTAGACAGGACATCGTTGCCGCTGCGCCTCAACGCATTTCGGGGAGATCCAGCTAGCTCTGAATTCGATTGGAATTTCACCGCTAATCACAGCTCATCCGCCGATTTTTCAACATCGGTCGGTTCAGCCCTCCAATTGGTGTTACCCAAGCTTCAGCTTGGCCATGATTAGATCATCCAGGTTCGGGTCCATAAGAAGTGACTTCATCGCCCTATTCAGACTCGCTTTCGCTTGGGCTCCGGATAATACTCCTTAACCCTGCCACTTCCTATAAGTCGCCGGCTCATTCTTCAACAGGCACGCGGTCAGATTTTCAAGAATCCTCCCACTGCTTGTCAGCTTACGATTTCATGTTCTATTTCACTCCCCTACGGGGGTTCTATTTCATCTTTCCATCGCTGTACTTCTTCACTATCGGTCTCTCAGGAGTATTTAGCCTTACGAGGTGGTCCTCGCAGATTCACACGGGATTCCACGTGTCCCATGCTACTCGGGATTTTCCAAATTTTTCAAGTTTTTAACTACTGGACTTTCACCATCTATGGTGCAGGATTCAGCTGCTTCGTCTCTTCTTTTTTTTCTTTTCACCCCGAAGGGATGGATTCCCACTACCCCATTTATTCAAATGGTTTAGGCTGTTCCCTCTTCGCTCGCCGCTACTAAGGGAATCACTTTTTGTTTTCTTTTCCTCCGGCTACTAAGATGTTTCAATTCACCGGGTTGTCTCTTCCTTTTCTATGAATTCAAAAAGGAGTTCTGCTATGCAGAGGTTGCCCTATTCGGGGATCTTCGGATCAATGTTTGTTACCAACTCCCCGAAGCGTATCGCCGGTATCTGCGCCCTTCATCGACTCTGAGAACCTAGAATTCCGTCGTAAGCCTTCTTTTTTTTGACCTTTTGCATTGCTACCAATCCTCTAAATAAATGGAGGATTGCGTAGTATCCCCAGAAGGGGATCATGACAAGACTTCGTCAAGTCAAATTTCTTCTAATTAGATCACTTCCTCTTACCTTCATCCCTAATGATGAGGGAGAAGAATAAAAAAGAAGGGTGGAAATAAAGGGATTCGAACCCTTGGCCCCAGCCTTGCAAAGGCTGTGCTCTACCAACTGAGCTATATTCCCAATTTTTTTGTTTGAATTTCACTTAGTTGAAACTAAGTGTGGACCATGCTGGACTTGAACCAGCGACCTAACGCTTATCAAGCGTTCACTCTAACCACCTGAGCTAATGGTCCTTTCTCTCTGGTTGTTTTTTTCTTTGTTTTTTAGAAAGAAAAATAAGGTGAAAATAAGAGAATTCTGATGGAATTGCTTTTTTCGTCCCGAAGGGATAAAAGCAAACCATCAGAATTCTGATGTCTTTCAAGCCCAGAGGGAAAAAGACATAAAGATTTAAGCTATTTAAACAGCTTAAAGAAAAAAAAGTGATCCGCGAACTCCTTCCAGAACCCGCACCTTGTTACGACTTCATATTAGTCATCAACTCAACCGTTGACATTAGCTTCCCCTGCCCGAAGGGCAGAGGTTAACGTCCTGTCTTTGGGACAAGTCGACTTCCAGCATGTGACGGGCGGTGTGTACAAAACCCAGGAACGTATTCACCGCCGTATAGCTGACCGGCGATTACTAGCGATTCCGGCTTCATGCAGCCGAGTTGCAGCCTGCAATCTGAACTGGGGCTAAGTTTGCTAGATTCGCTCCCCCTCATGGGTTCGCTTCCTATTGTCTTAGCCATTGTATTACGCGTGTAGCCCAGGATGTAAGGGGCATGCTGACTTGACGTCATCCTCTCCTTCCTCCGGTTTACACCGGCAGTCTCTTTAGACTCATAACTAAAGACAAGGGTTGCGCTCGTTACAAGACTTAACTTTACACCTCACGGCACGAGCTGACGACAGCCATGCACCACCTGTGTCCAGGTTCCTAATTGCTCTCCCCAAAGGGGGGAGCTTAGAGGCACCAATCTATCTCTAGAAAGTTCCTGGCATGTCAATCCCTGGTAAGGTTCTTCGTGTATCATCGAATTAAACCGCATAATCCACCGCTTGTGTGGGTTCCCGTCAATTCCTTTGAGTTTCACTCTTGCGAGCATACTCCCCAGGCGGGATACTTAACGCGTTAGCTACAGCACTGTTTTTGACAGCACTTAGTATCCATCGTTTACAGTTGAGACTACAAGGGTATCTAATCCTTTTCGCTCCCTCAACTTTCATCTCTTAGTGTCAGTTATGGCCCAGTAGAGCGCCTTCGCCTCTGGTGTTCTTCCAAATCTCTGTGCATTTCACCGCTCCACTTGGAATTCCCTCTACCCCTACCATACTCAAGTCCCTAAGTACTCGACTGCTTTTCCAAAGTTGAGCTCTGGGATTTAACAGTCGACTTTAGAAACCACCTACAGATGCTTTACGCCCAATCATTCCGGACAACGCTTGCACCCCCCGTATTACCGCGGCTGCTGGCACGGAGTTAGCCGGTGCTTATTCCTTAAGTACCGTCATTTTTTCTTCCTTAAGAAAAGAGGTTTACGAACCACGATCCTTCATCCCTCACGCGGTATTGCTCCATCAGGCTTTCGCCCATTGTGGAAAATTCCCCACTGCTGCCTCCCGTAGAAGTCTGGGCCGTGTCTCAGTCCCAGTGTGGCTGATCATCCTCTCAGACCAGCTACTGATCGTCGCCTTGGGAAGCCATTACCTCCACCAACTAGCTAATCAGACGCAAGCCTCTCTTTTGGCAGTTTTCACTTTTCGCTCCTCAGCATTATACGGTCTTAGCAGCAGTTTCCCACTGTTATCCCCCACCAAAAGGTAAGTTCTTACGCGTTACTCACCCGTCCGCCACTGCAATCTTCTTCTTTTAGAGAACTAAAAAAAGAGATCTCGTACGACTTGCATGTGTTAGGCATACCGCCAGCGTTCGTCCTGAGCCAGGATCAAACTCTCCATGAAATTTATAACTTTCGCTTTTTATCCTCTTCTCCCCTAAAGAGGGGCGGATATGCGAATAAAGAAAGAAAAAAAGGAAAACTTTTTCATTCAGTCATTTATACGCTATTGCGATACCTGCATATTTCTTTCACTGCCTTTTCTTGGGATTGCTCCACTAGAAAAAGAAGAAAAATAAATATTTTTGGTTTTTTGAACATTCCTCATTTCTTAATCTAACAAATTTTTTCACTTTGTCAATTTTTCTTTTTTTTTCTAGAACTATAACCTTTTTTATTTCTTTTTCTCCCCTATCTCCTAAAGGGAAGGGGGTGGAAAAACTTTTTCTTTTTTCACTCTGCTAAAAAAAAGCCCTTAAAAAAAACTATGAGAAAAAATAAAGAATCGAAATTAACAAATAAAAAGGGTTGATTTGCTCTTTGAATTTGAGTATTTCCTCATTTACTATTTATTTACTATTACTATTTATTTACTATATTTACTATATTTACTATATATAAATATTATATATAAATATAATATATTTGTTGCTCTTTAAAATATATATATATAAATAAATATATTCTAGTTGCTCTTTAATTTATCGAGAAGCATTCATCTCACGTTTTGTTTCTTCCCCTCTGGTTTGCTCCCGAAGGGGAGCGTCGCAACTCAGAGGGGATGGGAAAAGCTACACTCACAGTTAGCGAAGCGAGAAAAAACAGTTAGCGAAGCGAGAAAAAAGTTTTTCTGAATTCTTAATAACAGTGACACAAAAAATTTATCAATCTGAAAAAAATCTCATTAATACTTTATATTGAATATTGATATTGTCTTTAATTTCAAGTTTGTTTTTTAATTTCAAGTTTGTTTTTTTTGCTACGCAACTCTGGGACGGGCGCGAACACAACTCCGATTTTGAAAATATTTCTTTTTGTTATCTTGAAAATATTTCTTTTTGTTATCATCCTTCACCCCCTCTCCAAAGAGGGGTGAAGCTACCAGGATTTGCAACAATGTGTAATTAGAAGCAATCTAATTCAATGTGTATCGATCGGTACGCCAACTTGATGAATCAGTGTTTTTTATATTTTTTGATAGGAATAGACCCCTTTTTTTTCTTTGAGCGCATTTTTTCATTTTTTTTCAATCAATTTCTCTTAGTTTAAATTTTAGAAAGAACAAAAATAATTGTAATGATTTTTTAGCACTTATGAATCAAGCGAAACAAAAACAAGAGAGAACCATTTGAGAATATTTTCTTTTTACTTGCATTTATTTTGTTGCAATTATGTTGTAAAAAATTTGTTTTTGTCCGGAATGGAGTGCCTTTTTTATTTGAAGTTTTTTCTCTCCCCTTGTGGGGAGAGAAAAAACTTCAAATAAAAAAGGCACTCCATTACAAAATCTGTAATAGAAACAAAAAACAACATAATCGCAACAAAAAGAAAAAAGTTTTGCTCCTTAAATTAATTATTTAAATTATTTATTCTAAATAAATTATTTATTCTAAAAAGGAACGATAATTTTTTGAGCTTCAATTAAATCTCAAGAATTAGTCTAAAGGTCTCATAGATAAAGCAGGTTCATCTAAACGGTCAATACCTTTTTCAAATCCAGCAGCAGCAGCACGAGCACGCCCAGCATGCCATAAGTGACCTACGAAGAAGAAGAAACCTAAAACAAAGTGTGAAGTAGCTAACCAAGAACGTGGAGAAACGAAGTTAACAGCGTTAATTTCAGTAGCTACACCACCTACAGAGTTTAATGAACCTAAAGGAGCATGAGTCATGTATTCAGCAGCACGACGTTCTTGCCATGGTTGAATATCATTTTTTAATTTATTTAAATCAAGCCCGTTTGGTCCTCGTAACGGTTCTAACCATGGTCCACGGAAATCCCAGAAACGCATAGTTTCACCTCCGAAAATAATTTCTCCAGTAGGTGATCTCATTAAGTATTTACCAAGACCTGTAGGACCTTGTGCAGAAGCAACGTTAGCACCTAAACGTTGGTCACGAACTAAGAAAGTAAAGGCTTGTGATTGTGAAGCTTCAGGACCAGTTGGACCGTAGAATTCACTCGGATATGCAGTATTGTTAAACCAAGACATACAACAAGCGATGAATCCCATTAAAGAAATAGCAGCTAAACTGTAAGAAAGGTAAGCTTCACCAGACCAAACAAAAGCACGACGTGCCCAAGGCCATGGAGTAGTATAGATGTGCCAAAGACCACCTAAAATTTCTAAAGTTCCGATCCAAATGTGTCCACCGATAATATCTTCCATATTATCAACACTTACGATCCAACCATCACCACCAAAAGGTGATTTTAATAAATAACCAAAGATAACAGCAGCACTAGTTGTTGGGTTTGTAATAATACGAACGTCTCCACCACCTGGAGCCCAAGTATCATAAACACCACCAAAATACATAGCTTTCCATACTAATAACCAAGCACCAATACCTAACATAATAAGGTGATATCCTAAAATGTTAGTCATTTTATTTTTATCTTTCCAAACGTAACCAAAGAACGGCAACGATTCCTCTAAAGTTTCAGGTCCAATTAATGAGTGATAAACCCCACCAAAACCTAAAACAGCAGATGAAATTAAATGTAATACACCTGAAACAAAGTACGGGAATGTATCAATAACTTCACCTCCAGGACCTACACCATATCCTAAAGTTGCTAAGTGTGGTAATAAAATTAAACCTTGCTCATACATTGGCTTTTCCGGTACAAAGTGCGCAACTTCAAATAAATTCATAGCACCAGCCCAATAAACGATTAAACCAGCATGAGCTACGTGTGCACCTAAAAGTTTTCCAGAAAGGTTAATTAAACGAGCATTTCCTGCCCACCATGCAAAACCAGTAGATTCTTGGTCACGACCACCTACTGTTAGTGTTCCGTTAAATAGTGTTTCCACGGATAATACCTCTAGGAGGAATACAAAATCTCAAACAATTGAATTCTAACAATAGTCAAAAAAGAATTTATCTGTCAAAAAAAAATTTTTTGAACAGTTTTTTCAAAATCATGTATTGAGAAAAAATTCTTATTTTTTCTTCAATAAAATGTATTAAAAAATACAAAAAAGAATGACAAAACATTTTGTTAATGTTCGCCATATCGATCTTCTATTTTTTTATACAATTTTATTCGTATCTGAAATAAAAACTAGGAAATCTTTTTTTTCTGTCTAGATTCAGAAAATCATTTGCTTTTTTAAATGAAAACCATAAACACTATAAAGTTTTTTAAAAAACTTCAAAAAACCAAAAGTTTATATTTTATATATTTGAAACCAAAATATAAACTTTTGACAAAAAAATTGAATATAGAAAATTTTTGAAAAATTTTGAAAAATGTTGAATTTCCGTTTTTGGTCTCTATTTTATTTTTAAGAAATAAAAACATTTGAAAATCTCAAAAAAAAGTTTCTCAAAAAACTATTTCTTGAAAACAAATAGAAAAAAAAGAGAGATTTCATTTCCAATTTACGGATTATATTCCGTAAAACGAGAAACATAGAAATTATTTACAACTACATGATATGTAGCATCTAAACCTTTATTTAATTTTTCTTTTACGCGACTCATAATACGTGAAATTACATACATATAAGCTTGTTTAAATGCTTTTTGTTGATAGAATTCAAGCGTTTCTTGTTTGAATTCTTCTAATTTCGAAAGTTTTTCTTCGTGTTGAGAAACACAATTGTTAATTTCTTGAGTTGCTCTTAACACACCTTCTTCACGAATTTCAGCAGCTTTTTTCTTCGCTAAATCTAATTGATTTTTTGCTACATTTAAACGTTCTTGTGCTTCAGCAGCTCTTTGACTAGCTTCTTGTAAATTGTTAACGATTGTTTTTTTACGATCTTCTAATAATGAAGATAAATTTTTTCCAACAAAAGAAACAACAATAGCAACAACAGCTGATAAGTTAATAATATTTGTTTCAAAAATATTTGTATTAATTCCAAAACCTTCTGCTAGAGGAAGATTTGCTAAAAATAAAAAGTTCGAAAGCATTTAAAATAGAAATAAATTTTATTTACTGGAATAAAAGTGAAAACTTGGTTTATTCTAAAATAGAATATGAATCATATCACAAAAAGACTATTCCAATATCCAAAATATTTTATTGCTTTATTGTTCTCGGAAAAAAGAAATTTTCAAAAAAGAAAAGCAAGTTTTTCCAAAAAAAAGAAATAAAAACTATCCAAATTTTATTGGACCCTCTAAAAGGGTGGACAATATCAATAATTCTTTCAGAAAAAAACACAATTTTCACTTAAAAGAAAAATTTTTTTCAAAAAAAAATTTTCGAATTCAGAATAAAGACAGGAAAATTGCAAAAAAAAAATTTTCTGGAAATGAAGAAAAAGTAAAAAAAAAAATAAAACTTAAATAAAAAGGAAGTGAAAAAGAATTTCTTCACTCTCCTTTTTGAATAATAAAAAATTAAGAAGCAAATGGGTTAGCGAATAATAATGCTAAAGCAACTACTAGACCATAAATAGTTAAAGATTCCATGAAAGCGAAACTTAATAAAAGAGCACCACGGATTTTTCCTTCAGCTTCAGGTTGTCTAGCAATCCCTTCAACAGCATAACCAGCAGCAGTACCTTGACCCATACCAGGACCAATAGCAGCAAGACCAACAGCTAATCCAGCAGATACAACAGATGCAGCAGCAACAATTGGATTCATATTTATTTTCTCCGAAAAATAATCAGTAAAATTATAACAACCATTTCTATTATATAATATTTTTTTTTTTTTGCAAAAAAAAAGAAAGCTAACTAATTTATTGAGAATAATTTTTTTTTTTAAATTTTTGAAAAAGAGATAGAGTTGTTAAATAATCTAATTCTTTCAAAAATCCTTTTTCTAATAATGAAAATACAAAAAAGTCTAGCATTTCTCTATTTTTATCAAAATAATGAAAAGACTCCTGGAATGATTGCATAAAATAATGATAATAAATTTCATGTTGTAAATTTGTATCAAAACTTAACCAAAATGAAAAATTCTTTTCATCATTTTTTGAAAGACGAGAATTAAAATACCATCTGCGATTTCTTGGATTATAATATTGTTCAGCATCTGGAAAGTCCATAGTAAATTCAAAAGTATCATGTGTTGATTTTTCGTCAAATTTGACATTTTTACTGGGAAAGTCTTGACTTTTAGAAGTTTTTTGTTGCGATCCCTCTGGAGAGAAAACAAACATCGTTCGCCAATCAACATCGCTTAGATAAGTAGTTTCTGTATTATGTTCAGGAAGCATACCGTTCCACCATTGATTAATACTTGAAAAACGATGTCTTGTTGAAAGATATTTTTTCTGATAAAGCGAAACCGAGCTTGATTTTGTTGTCAGAGAATCCAAATACGCAAGTTCTTGAAAAGAACTACTAAAAAGAGTTGAACGTTTTGAAATCATTTCTGAACGAAAATATTGCTGAAGAGGAATATTATATAATTGTTTAAAAAATCTTTGTTGTTGATGCATTTGAATTTTTTCATGAATAGATAATTGTGCTTTACGAACAAAATCATTTTCAACTCTTTTAAAATTTTCATATTTTTTAGATGGCATAAATATTGAAGAACTCGGAGGATTTGGTGGTTGTTTTCTTTGATTTCGATTATCGAAAAATAACATTTTCGACAACAATAAATTTTTCGTAAATAAAAATCGTTTTTGAATAATTGAAGAAATAAAAGGTGTAGTCGAGTGCCAAGTTTCATTATTTCCAAAAGCTGTCCAAAAATAATCATTTTTGACAAAATTTGGTGTTTGTTGATATTTTGTTGAAGGTAAAGACTGAGAAATATAAATTTGATTGTCCAAATTTTGAGTATTGAATTCTTTTTTAGAAATAGAAGAAAAAATTGCAAATTTTTTCTCAAATAATAATGATGGTTTTTTCAAAATATTAAAAGAAGAATTTACATTGCCAGAAAAACGTTTCTTCTTCAGTAAATTCTGTGTTTCTGCCTGGGGGCTTGAAACCATAAAATTTGATTGTGTATTAAGAGAAAAATTTTTTTGCATACAAAATTCAGCTATTCTTCCAGATAAAAAAATCATTAATTGAATTTTTTGTTCTTTTTGTGATTTGTATAAAGAATATCCTAAAAATTCTTTTTGAGTAAGAGTTTTTTGAATATCTAAAGTTAATGGAGTAAAACTCGTTGGATCCTTTGCTACGAGAGATTGTATAAGAAAAGTACCTACTTTTGAATAAGCTAAACTCAAGACATGAGACGGTCCATTTGGTAAAAATGAAAATTTGAAAAGATTTGAATTTCTCTTTTCAAAAAAGATTGAAGATTTTTTCACAAAATCATTGGATTGACGAATTTTTTCAATTGAACTAGTCTCCATTAATTGAAGTTGAGTTTCTTTTGTCAAACTTGAAGAAAAAAGTGATTTCTGAGAATAAAAATCATGGAAAAATGAAGATTTGAAAAAACTTTGTAACGCTTTAAAAGGGCTAATTTGAGAAAAAATTCGACTTTGAATTTCTTGTTTTTTCTTTGAAGGAGAAGAAATATCTTGAAATGGAGAAAACCCAATTTTGGATAATGTATATTGATGAAAAAACGATAATTTTGTGCTTGTAATTAATTTAAAAATATCTGTTTCTGAAAAATTTTCTGTAACAAGACTTGAATCTAAAAAATCAAGTGTAGATAAAGATTTTTCAAAATTTGTTTGGAAAATTTCAAAACGATTAAGAAAATTTGGATTTTGTGACAATAAAATTGTTTCGTCAAAACGTCCAGGTCGTCTTAAAGCAGGATCAAGAGAAGAAGGAAGATGAGTTGTCGCAAATACAACAAACCCTCTATTTGATCGAACACTATCAATAATTACTAACAAATCAGTAATCATATCTAATTTTCCACGAGATAAATTCATAGTGATATCAGCTAATGCAGCAACTTTTGCTCGAACAGAATAACTTTCTTTTTGATATGAAAGAAGTTGATCTGTTGATAAACCACCCCATGAAGTCTCTTGAACAATTTTTTTTGGTTTTAATTTTTTTTGTTCTTTCATCATTAGAACAGTAAAAGGAGAAGTAGCTGGTGGAGCAAAAACAAGTTTATTTGTTATTTGTAAACGACTTCGATAATAAGAAAAAGATTTTTTACAATTTGTATTTCCAAAATTTTTATTTTCTTGATTATTTGAAGAACCTTTTTGAGATAAAGAATCTTCAATTGAATCAACTGGTAAAGGAGAAGTTGGGGCTTGACGAAAACTTGAAAAAGCCCCTCCGGCTGAAAATTGAGAATTTTGAAATAAAGAAAATGAAGTTTTTTCAAACTTTGAATAAAAATTTTGAACGAAAAAATTTGTAGGAATACTCATTGAAAAATCTCCTTTATACGGTTTTTTATAATCAGAAATAGAATGACGAGTTAATTGATAAATCATTTGATTTGTTTCATGAACTTCTTGTTGTTCTAAACCAAACGAAGCTTGGATACCTTTAATATTTTCATCATCTGAAATTAATAAAGGTCTTTTTGAACCAATAATGTGAATATGTTCCATTAAAAAAAAGCATGGAGTTTGTAAAGCAATTGCATCAAAAACATCTCGTAAATACTTCATTCCAACCGCAACACCTCTTTGCACGGTTGCATATCGATAAGCATTATCTGTAATAATTTTCATTTCAGTTTCCCCAGCTAAAGCTTGAATAAAGAGAGTTTTTGCAGTTCCTGGTGAACCAATTAATAAAATATTTTTTGAAACTTGTTTTGAAAAAAGGCCTGAATAGACTTGGCAAACAATCGATCCCAGTGTAGAATGGGATGGTTCGTTGTATTTAAAAAAATGAATATGTTGAAAAGATTTTGAAGGATGAATATCCACAAATAAATCCGTTTCTTGACCTTGATAAGTTCCATATTGATTACAAGACCAACGATCGCTAGATGTTAACATATTGAATGAGTCAGAGAGATCTAACTGTCCAAATGAACTATTTTTAAAAAGAATGTGACTCGCTGATAAACGTGATGAAAACACGTTATGTTTTCCAAAATTGAAAACACTATTTTTAAAAAAAGCATTTTTCTTTTTGTCAAACATTCTTTTTTGATTTTTCTCATTTTCTTTGCTTTCTAATAAATCGCTTTCTGAATAAATTTTTTTTGCTGCGCGGGAGAAAAACCAATTTTGAAAAGAAGTTGACGAAACAAAATGTGAAATATCAAATTGTTTTACATTTTTTGAAGAAGAAAAAACAGGGAGATTTTGAGGTCGTTCTTTTATTAAGAAATTTTGGACAAATGATCCTAAATTATTATTAGAAAGAGCTTCAAGATTTGAATCCTGAGTCAGAACTTTTTGTTTCTTATTTTTTTCAATTTGTATAATTTGAAAAAATTGGGGATCTTGCAATAATTTTTCAATAAACAATTCTTGTTCTTCTTTTAAAGTCACAAAAGACGGAATATTTACATTATATTTTTCTGCTGCTTTTAATAAAATTTCCGCCCAAATATCCCAAAATATCATACCTTTTCTTTGTCTTGTCAAAATATCCATGTCGGGTTGATTAAATTCAAACCAGAAATTTTCAAAAAAATAAAAAAGACGTTTTTTTAGAAGAAAAGCAGCCATATTTGAAGAAGTCAAGTATTGTGTAGAATAGAGCATATTTGCTGGGAGTGTCAATGAAATTTGTGAAGATAAGAAAGAAAGTTTTGAAAGCTGACTAAAATAAAAGAAATCCAAAATAAAACTCCCAGTTTGGAAAGGTCTAATAAATTTTCGTGAGTTTTTTGTTAAAAAAATATCAAAGGTATCTGGAATAAATGTGATTGTATCTGAAGACCATTCAATTAAAAAAATTAAAGCAATCCATTCAATTATTAATTCTGCAGGTTTCTCTAAAAATTTATAAATACTAAACATAAAAAATTCAAGAAAATTAAAGAAACTTCCTGAAATACTTGATGTCATTTTTCCAATATTCAAATTGAATATAGTAATAGATTTCACAAAAAGCAAATACGAAAGAGCTAATTCAGAGAGTATTTTTTCTGATTGAGATACTTGTTCACCTTTTTTTATAGGAAAAGTTTGAATGTTGAAAGATTTTGAATCAAAACGAACTTGGAAAGCTGCTGGAACGCCCATTTTAGTTTGGAAGCTTGAAAAATCAGAATCTGAAAAAATGGATCCTGACATTTTTGCACTCATCTTTTGATAAACAGAAATATTTTTCTGAAATAAAATTTGAAAAAAATCTTGTTTTTGATATTGAATTTCAAATTTTTGTGCAAAGTCATGATTTTGTAGGAAAATTTGTTTTGAAAAGAAATTCATTTCATTAATTTCATTAAAGGAAGAAGTTGAATTTTTACTATTTTCCTCATTTTTTGTTTTTGGTGCAACTAAAAAATTCGTAGAATTTTTTCCTTTTGATGAGAAAGAAAAGAAATTTTTTGAAAATGGTGAAAAACGAACAAAAAAATCAAAAAGATAATTTTTATTTTGCGTCACTGAATATGAAGATTTCAATAAAATATTATTTTGAAAAGAAATAAAATTTCCAAAAACCATGTTTGATTTTTCATTTTGAAAATAAAAAGAATTCAAAAAAGATAATATTTTTTGTGTCGAAAATTGTTGCTGATTTTCTTGCCCAAGGAATTGGTGAGAAATAAATTCGAAACTTTCAAAATTTGTTCTTTTTCGTTTTTTTAAAAGAGTAAGACAAAATTGAACAAGAGAAAAAACTTTTTCTGTATATTTTTTTATGAAAAAATAAATTGAAAAAAGAATACTCGAAAAAGAATTTATTGCTTTATAAAAAATAAGACATTGAAATTTAAGAACGCTTCGAATTTCCGGAATTTTTAATACAGTTGAGAAAATAGCTAAATGAAAAACAATAGCACCAAACCAAAAAATTTGAACTTGCATTGGAAGAAAAAAGTGATTTGAATCATTTTTTTCAAAATCAAAATTTTTTAATGTATTTTTCTTTTGTTGAGTTAAATGTTGATTTGAAGAATTTAAAAAGGAAGAATTTAAAAAGAAAGAGTTTAAGTCTTCGCAGTCTCCCAAGAAAAAATCTTTTTTGTTTAAAGAAAAAAAGTTCGTATTTTCCAAATATTTCGAGAAAAGAAATTGAAGACTTTCATAATTTTGTTGGGCCCACCAAAAATTTAATGATGATTTTGCAGAATTGAACGGGTTTGATTTTTTTATAAACGTTGGAAACTCGCCATTATTCTGTTGTTTTAAAAAATTATTACCAAACATTTTTTCTCCGTTGTTTTTTTCGGTAAAATTATGCTGAAACTGTTTTTGAAGCAAATGAAATTTGAAATATCTCAGAGATAATTTTGAATTTTCTTTCAATGAATTAATCCCAAAAAGAGAAGATTTTTTCTCAACATTTTGAAATTTTAAAATGGAAATTGCATCTAATTGATTAAAATATTCGGAAAAATCACTTTTTCTGGTTGCTAAAAATGAAAATTTTTCTTGGTCAGAAATTTCAGAATTTTGTTTTTTTAAATTCTGATTTGTCGCATTTAAAATTGGAAAATCTTCTTTTTTCGAAAGAGGAAAAGAAAATTTCTCAATTCCCCCATATTTTCTCAAAAAATTGAAAAATGTTTTCGTTCCTTTTAAAGTTTTGAAACTATCTGTACGTTTTTTTAATGTCCACATTTCTCGAATAATATTGCTTTCTTGAAAACAAGAAATATTTGTTTTTTGAAATGCCCATAATGCACGTAAAGTTGGAAGTTGACCACTTGGTTTAAGTGAAGAATCATGAAAAATGGATGAAAATAAAGAAAAAGCAGGAATTGAAGGTTGACTAGGAATTTGAAAATGTTCTCCAAAAAGAGCAACTTTTGTCAGAAAAGAAGAATTTGAAAAAATATTTTCATTTTTTCTTCGAGGAATTTTTCTATTTTTCTCCAAGCGTGATAAAAATTCATCATTATTTTCAGCAAATTTGAAATCTTTTAAAATTTCTGAAATTCGTAAATACAAAATACGATTATATTCTGGAAGATTTTGCATTTTTTGAAAATTAAAAGAAACGTTTTCAAATACTTGTGAATTTAATGACGTTTGAATATTTGAATACCATGAAAATTTTTTCAATATTACTTTTTTGAAAAGAAAATCATTCTCAAAATCTGAAGAAACTGAAAAATCTCGAAATAGAAAAGGAAATTGAAAATGTCCAAAAAACTTCTGAAAATTATATTCTAAAAGATTATTTTGACTTTCTATTTTTTTCATTTTTTGAAAATTTCTTGTAATTCTTTGGGTATATGGTTGAAAATTTGTTTGAAACCAATAAGACTTCCAAGATAAACGTAAAAATTCACTTAAAATTTCTCCTGAAATTTTATAATGTTCAATATTTTGAGAAACAAAATTCCGTTGTGAAGATTGAAAAGGAGAAATTGATTTCTTTAGGAAAATTTTCTTTTGCAATTGATTTTCCCAGGAAAATCCCCATTTTTGATTATTTTTTTGAAAGATTAGATCTTTCAAAGAATTTTCTTTTTGAAAATGAAAAACAAAACGAGTTTTGTTTTTTCTATATTTTTTTGAAAGATAAGAATTTTTTTGAATATTATTTAAGAAATTTGTCGAAGAAAAAATAGAAGAAACATCATCAAAATTTTCTTTAAAAAAAGAACCAATATCATTTCGATTTTTATTTGCAAACAGAACAGGAAAAGGAAGACTATTTTTCTGATTTGGAAATTCAATTTTTGGAGAAAGAACTAAAATTTTTTTTGAAGTTTTCTTATTTTCAATAATTTTTTCAAAATTTCTTTTTGTTTGTCTAAAATTTTCTTCCCTTATTTTATGATGTTCTATAAAAGGAAAGAAGTGATTTCGAACTTCTTTTTTTGGATGACGCACATTGAGAAATTTTTTATATAAGTGAAAACGTAACCAAACCGGTCTCGGATAAAAACGTTTTCTTTTTTTTCTTCTTCGGGTTTCTAGTTTTTGTTTTTTCATACGACGTTTTTTTTGAAAAGACTTTTCTTTTTGAAATCTTTGAAAAAACAGACTTTTCTCTTTTTCATTTTTTCTTTCAGGAAAAAATGAAATGTTTGAAAAATATTTGGAATTTTCAATATTGAAAATTTTTCTTTTCTTGGAGAAAAAACTAACTTTTTTTTGAGAATTTTCTGAAAATGAAAAAACTACAAAACCATCTCGTTTTAAAATAAATTCAGGTGAAATTTCATGTTTTTTTATATTAAAACCAGCAAATTTTTGTTTCTTTTGAACTTGAATTTTTTTTCTCATGTCAGAAAAATTCCAAGAATTAAATTGTTCTTGACTTTCCAATTTTTCGACAGAAATAAAGTAAGAATACTTTGAATAATTAGAAAAACGTTGAAATGATTCAGATAAATTTTCTAAAAGAATCTTATCTTTTTGGTTTTTCAAGAAAGATTTTTTTTGTAATTTTTTGCGAATTTTGTTTTCTTTTTGTGAATTTACGAATTTTGGAATGATGAATTGTTGAATATTTTCGTTGTTTAATGGTGATAAGAAATTAAGAAATATTTTTTCAAATTTTCGAAATTTCATATTCGAAAATCTTTGGTTTGAAGAAGAAACTCTTTCCATTTTTTCTCGAATATTCAAACGTTGACTATATTTTCTCAACAAAATAGAAAATTTTGAATTTTTCTGTTTCAAAAAGTATTGATTTTTTTGTTTTGCCGAAAATTTTTCAGAAAAAATTGAAAAATTCAATGAAAGATTATGTAAATCATCATGATTTCGGAACATAAAAGCATTTCTTTTTCGTGTTTTTTCAACAAAAAAGGCTTTTTGAAAAGATTCAAATGACGAAATATAAAGAGAAAAATTGTTTTTTAATTTCTGACACATCTTTTCAAAAAAAGATTTTTTTGAAACAAAAAATACAAAATTCAATTTTTTGCTTTCACTCTCACTTTTCTTTTCGAAAGAAGAAAATGTTTGAAAAAAATAAATTTTTGGAAAGTTTGTTATCAAATTATAATAATTTGAAGATACCAGAGTAGGTTGATATTCTAAATTATGAGAAAATATATTTGGATTTGACAGATTTGAAAAAATAGATCGAAAAGAAAAATTTTTTTCTTGTTCTTTGCTTTTTGAAACTCCATTTAACGAATGAATTTGGAAATTCGAAGGAAGATATGAAAACCCAAAATCAAAAAAAATAGGGTGTTCTAATCGAGTCAAAAATGCTGAATTAAAAATCTCTTTTTCAGTTATTCTATTTTTTATTTTCTCATTTTTCGTTGAAAAATTTTTTTCAAATTCTAATTTTTTTTCTACAAAATTGAGATATTTAGTTTTATAGTAATCAAATAATAAAACTTCAGAAAGTTCTTTTTTTAATGAAAGAAAATTCTTATTTTCTGTTCTTCTTCCATTCTGAAATTTGATGTTGTATTTTTCGTTTTTCTTAAAAAAAGAAGAGTCCATCACTCCTGAATAATTCGAAACATTATTAAATGTCTTCAATTTATTTTTCTTTCTTAGATTTTCAAAAGATTGAACTTTCTGAAAAATTTTTTTCAAAAATATTGCATCTAATTGTTTAAAAGTTTGAGAAATTTTCAATTTCTTTTTTAGAGAAAAAACTGAATTTTCAAAGACTTCCAAATTCAAATGAGATTTTGAATTTTTTTCTTTTAAATTTTCAAATTTTTGGAAAGTTTTCATATTTTTTTTCAAAATAAAATCATGAAGGTATGACAAATGAAAATTGGTTTTTGTAGTCTTTTCAAAAATTTGTGTTTTTTTATCTTCTTGCCCCGAAGGAATTGATTTAGCTTTTTTTAAAACCCAAAATTTTTGTGTTTGTAACCATTTTTGAAAAAGAATTGAGTTCGTTGAAAAGTTTTCTTGAGACAAATCAATGAAAAAGCTATTCATTCGTTTATGTGCACTGATCTTTTCGTTTTTTTGGAAATCTAATGAAGATTTGTTGATTTCTTTTTCTAAAAGTTCAAAATATTTTTGTACTTTTAGATTTTCAATGTCTGCATTGAAAATCTTGAATTCCTGTTGATCATTAAAAACAAAAGAAAGAGTCGAAAAATTTTGTTTTTTGACTTTTTCAAAAAATTGAGAATTACCCAATAATGTTTTTTCAAATTCATTTAATAAAAAAGCACTTTTTGAAAAATCTAAAAGTGGAGTTTGTTCAGAAAAAGAAAAACACTTTTGTATCAATGAATTTTCATCAAAATAAAATTGAGATTTTTGTGGAATTGGGTGAGAAAAAGAAGAAGGTTTTGTTAATTGGGTAGAGAACCATTTCCAATGAAAGACATTTCTTTTTGTTTCCATTGCTTTCGAAAAGAAATTTTCTTTGGAAATTTTTAACAATTCATTTTTCATAAGTTTTGAATCGTTTTCTTTTAAAACAAAAGAGAAAAATGATTTTTTAAAAATTTGAAAATAAAAAGCACATAAATTTTCAAATTCCATATTTTCTAATTTTTTGAAATTTGAATAATATTCTTTCATCAGTTGATCTGAATATGAAAAATTTTCCAAATTCTCTAATTCAACACCTGACCTATTAAATTGATTTTGAAAAATATTTTTTAAACTTTTTTCTTCCACATTTTTTGTGAATGGTTCAAGAAAAAGTGATGTATTTGAAAGTTGACAAGTTGATTCACTTTGCTCTGCAAAAAAAACTTTGGAGTTGGATGAAAAAAGAAGAACAAAACCTAATAATGGGAAAATCCAATATTGTTGAAAATTTTTCCTTTTTGGAAAAAATTCACCAATAGTTCCATTTTCAAATATATCAAATTTGTTTTTTTTCCAAAAAAAATCACTTATTGGAAGCAAAATTTGAGAATTCGAATTGAAAGAATTTAATCTCGAAAATGGAGTTTGTTTTTTTCCAACAAAAGAAAAATTCATTTTTAATGTTCCGCCCTGAGATCTTTTTGAAATTTTTTTGTTGTTTTTTTGTGGAAGAAAAAAAACTTCTTTTTTCTTGTTCTTGATTTCTGTATTTTTTAGTGGAAAATTTTGAAGATCTGATCTTTGTTTTTTTTTCAAGTGCGAAGAAGATGATAAAAGTTCATACATATAAAATTCGTTGTTCATGTTTTTCAGAAAATTTTTCATTTTCTTTGAATCTGCTTTTTTCCAATATTCTTGAAAAGAAATTTTGTCTTGTTCTAAAAAAAGATCTTTCTTTATTTTTGTTTCAATTTGAAACATTTCATTTTTCTGTGAAAACTCTTGTGAACGCCAAGATAAAAAATCAAATAAACTATTTTGTAAAAAAACATATTTTTTACGAAAATTTTTTTTCAAAAATTTTTTTTGTTTCATTTTAAAAATTATTCTTAGATTCATTGGAATGAATAAAAAAAAACAAATTACTCTTCCGAAAGCCAATATTTCCTGAAATTTTCCTCTTTCTACTATGAAAGAAAACTGGATAAAAAGGTTATTGTTATTTGTTAACAAATTTATTAATTTTTCATATATACTAATAAATGTTCTCGAATTTATAAGCCTACTATCGGAGTTGAACCGATAACCTTCGGTTTACAAAACCGATACTCTACCAATTGAGTTAAGCAGGCTACCAAAAGAAAAAAACAGAATTTTAAGCTTTTATATTCATTATACATGAATTTGAAAAAAAGTCAAAAAAATTCTATTTGAAAAAGAAAAAACTTATTTTTTGTCTCAAACAAATTTCTTGAATTTTTTTAAGTTGAAAATTATAGTATTTGACTATAAACAAATTTAAAGAAAACCTTTAAATTCTTTTGACAATTTTTAAATTCTTTTGACAATTTTTAAATTCTTTTGACAATTTTTGACACTTTTGTTTTTCACTTTTGTTTTTATTTTCGAAAATAAAAACAAAAGTGAAAAACAAAAGTGTCAAATGTCTTTTTTCTTAATATGTCAATAAATAATTTTATGTTTTCTAATTTCGTTCCAGAAAGCCTTTTTTAGAAAAAAAAACAAATCAAAAACCTTTGAATCAAACAAAGTTAAGAAGGAAAATAAACGATTAAATAGTACATAATAGAAGGAAGAGCAAAAGCTTTTTGAAATAAATATATATATATTTGTTTGATTTTTCACATAAAAACCAAGCAAATATATATTTATTTATTAGTAATATGAAAAAAATTAAAAATTTTTATAAAGAATCATATATCCTGTTCCAGAAGGTATTAAATTCGCAACTAATAAATTTTCTTTTAAACCTTTTAAAAAATCTTTTTTTCGAGAAATAGAAGCTAATGCTAAAATTTTTGTAGTTTGTTGAAAACTTGATGCAGATAAAAAACTTTCGACTTCTAAAGAAGCACGAGTGATACCTAAAACAACAGGTTCATAACGAATTTTCACCATTAAAAATTTATTAATTTTTTCAACTAATTCTAAATTGACTAATTCTCCTGGAAAAAAACCAGTTTGTGCTCCATGAATAATTTGAACTTTTGTAGTCATTTGTCTTACAACTACTTCCAAATGTTTATCAATAATGCTAACACCTTGTGATCTATAAACTCGTTGTACACCATCAACAATTAATTGTTGAATTTTTAAAAAACTTTGACGAACAGCTTGTTCCATTGGTAAAATTGCTTTATATCTTTGGAAAATTCCTTTTAATAAAATTGGAAGACTTGATACAAACAATCGTCCTTGAATTGTTGTTCGAGATTCAAATAATTGTTCAACTTTTGGAATCCCTTGAACAATATCTCCAGATTGCAATGTTTGAAATGGTAAAGTAAGAATTGGAACATTTTTTTCAATATAAGGAACGTTTGAAAAATGTAAAATTCCTTTTGGTGAAACTAAAAATGGTTGACTATGTCTTAGTGTAACTTTTGACGAACTCAAATGAACAATTTGACCAGGTTTTTGTAATCCATAATTAAATAATGCATCACCATATACAAAAAACTTTCCTAAATTTGGTTTTTTGGAAATTTCTGCATATCCAACCTGTAAGTTTCTTAACTTATAAATTTTATTTTCATATTTTGTAGAAAAATATGAAATTTGAAAATGATTTGTCTTTGACAAAACGAAAAAATCATTATTTTTTCCTTCTGGAAAAAGAGTTGGAGAAGAGAAAATGTTAAAAGAAGTATCATTGTTTTCAAAAAAATTAGAATGAGAAACTTGAAATGGAAATACATTATTTGATTTCAAAGTATTTGTACGAAAAAATGAATAATTTATAGAATTTAAAAAAAAGTCAACAATTCGTTCTGTTTGAGAAATAGAATTATAAAGAGTTATTAAATGATTTTGTTTTGGTTTTAAAGAATATTCTGTTTGCAATATTTTTTTCTTCCCTGAAAAAATTTTTTGAGAAGTCAAAAATTGAGTAGGAATAAAACAAATCTGACCTACATGAAATTTTTCCTGAACGACCGAATTTGGAATTTTTCTTTGAAAATAAGTCAAGAGTTTGAAATTCATTGTTTTTTGTTGATTTTTAGAAAAACCTAGAAAATCAAGAGAAAATAAATCTTTTTTTGTGACAATTGTAAAAAGTGTTTCTAATTTTTGAAGAGTTGAAATTTCTGAAGCTTTTTTCCACCAATTTGTTTCATTTGTTTGCATTGGAATAAGTTCACCATCAAAAGGACTGAAAAATTTCGTATTTGCATAAAAATGAAGATTTTTTTGAAAAAGAGAATTTTCAAATAGATTTATTTTTGCGGCCAGATTTTTCCATTTTTTTTGTTTTGTGCCAAAAAAAGACATTTGAGAATGTTTCGATTTTTCTTCAAAAGTTTGGAAATCAGAAGACAATAAATTCATTCCATCTTTGAACCAAAAAGATGAGGATTGCACAAACTTTTCAAACAAATGAAAAGATACTAATCGTTGATTGAAAAAAGCAGCTTTTTTTTGACAAAACGAAAAATCTAATGTATTTGTTATTGAATTCACAAAAATAGTTGGAAATTTTTGATCATGTTTCTCATTTGGACGAGAATAAGAAATATTTAAAGGAAGAAATTGAAGAGGATATAACGAAAAAAGGAAATTTTCAATTCGTAATTTTTTCACATTTTTATGAACAGAAATATTTTGAAATAACTGATTTTCAAAAACCTGAATTCCAGTTTCTTTTGGAAACGGATTTGTAAATTTTCTGAAATTTGGAGAAAAAGGTTTTGATAAATTGAAACGCAGAAGCAAATGAGAAAATTTTTGACGAAGATATTTTTCTGAAAATGTTCGAAATGTTGACATTTTATGAAGAAGTTCTTTTTTGTGAATTCCAGAATCAAAAGAAAAATGGCTTTTTTGAAGTTTATTCGATGAAAATTCAGTTTTGTTTTTCATATTTTCAAAAAAATAAATGTTTTCAAATTCTGAAGATAGTACAACATCTGGATTTATCATATTTTCTAAAAACATTTTTTCTTTTTTTTGTAAATTATGAAAACTTGAATGATAAGATTTCCACAAATGCAAAGACGAAGATAAATAAGGAGAATTTTTTTCTTTTGTTGCATTTTGCAATGTAAGGTTTTGAAAAAATTTTTTATAATTTTTCGGATTTTCAATCAATTTATAAGAAAAAGGTTGAAAAAAACTTGCAAGCAATTTTCTATCTTCAAGCTTTGAAACACTCATATTGAACTGTTTTTCAATCTCCACTTTTGAATTCCAACAAAACTGCTGCATTGCAAAAATAGCGCCATGATTTAAAAAACGACAATTTTTATTTTGCACAAAAGAAACACAAGAACTTGAAAATGTTGATTTTTTCTCATTGAAATTGCTTGTATTTTTCGTCAGAATATTTTGTTCTTTATTTAAAGATAAAGAAACAAGAGATGAAGTATTAAGAAGAATTGTTCGAATAAATATTTTATTTTGTTCAAAACAAATATCTTTTGCAAAAAAATGACCAGGATGTTTCAGTATTTTATGACAGTCCAAAAAAAAAGAAATTTTTGGAAAAATATATATCCAACCTGATTGAATATTCATTTGAACATGATGTTCATGAAACGAAGAAAAAATATTTTTCTCTTGATGAAACATATTTTCAGAAGTTTGAAAATTTTTGTTTTCTTTTTGTAAAAAATTTTTTTTAGCAGAACTTAAGTGTTTTTGAATTTGCATGTGAAATTTTTTAACAGGTAAACAAGTAAAACATTGATTTTGAATATTATTTCCGATTTTTATTTTCTTTGAAAACATATCAAGATTTTGTGTATTATGAAATGAGGGAGAAAAAAGTGTTTCAATCTTTTTTTGACAAACATTGGAAAATTTTCTTTTTAATGAAAACAAAAAATTCTTCTGAAATAGAGAATGAAGATTTGTTCCGTAATATTTTTTTGAAGAAATATTGAAAAAATTTATTCTTCTATTATTTTTGAAAATTTTCTTTTTTTTGTTTGATGAAGTTCTTTCTAAAAAAAGCGGGTTTTTTGGAAACATAAATAACTTTTTATTTTGAAATTTAGTTAAAAAGAATTGAATTTGAAAAAGACGAGCAGAAGATCTCTTTCTATTTTGAGAAATTTGTGCAGAATTTTTCTTTTTTCGGTTTTTAAAAAAAGAAGAATTTTTTGATTGGAAATCTGTGTTTAATCGATCTACAGATTTTTGTTTCTTATCTACAAAAGAAAAATTTTTCAAAAATAAATTCGTAACATATTTTTGATTCTTAAGACTTTGTTTTGATTTATAAAAAGAAACTTTCTGTTGAATCCATTTTAAATTTTGAATTTGTGAATTTTTTTGAACATTTTTGTTTGGAAATTGAAATTGTTTTTGAATTTGGGAAAAAGTAGAAAAACTTGAAAAATTGCAAATTCCTTCTAAAACTGAAAAAAGTGGTTTTTTCTTTCCTTGTCTATTTACGAAAAAAACAAAAGGTTTAGTTTTCATAGAAAGTTGTGAAAAAGAAGAATTTTGTGGAAATTTGTGAATTTTGTTGAAGTTGTTTTGAATCGAATTTTTCTTTTGAAAAGAAAAATTTTGTTGAAAATTGAAAGTTTTAAAAGAATAATTTTCTTGAGGAAGCCAAAAAATTTCTGCATTGTAAAAATTCAAATTTTCAAAATTTTGTGTTGTCTTTAAAAGAAATTTTCTTTCCTTTAAAACAAAAGTGTTCTCTAAAAGGTGAGAAAAATAAGAGTTCATTGAAAATTCATTTTTAGACAAATTTTTAAGAAGCAAAAAGTTTTTTAAATGTCTAAAATTTAATGACCAAATATGTGAATTTTTCAAATTTTCAATAAAATGAAAACTATTGATAACTAAAAAAGAGACTTTTTTGTGTGATAAAATATTTGTTTGAGATTTTTTATTTTCTTTTTTCTTTAATTGGTCAGTGAACAATTCTTTTTTTTGAAAAAATGAAAATAAAGATATTTTTTGAATTTCTTGAGACTTTTCATTGAAATTTTCTGTTTGGTGCATATTTTCAATTGAATCGAAATTGAAACGTGAAAAATTTGGAGGAGCTATTGATTGAAAGTTTTGTTGAAAAAGAGAAAGCAAATTTTTTGTAGTCTCGAATTGATTTGAAGAAGAAAAAAGAAAATTTTTCTTTGAACATAAAAAATTCTGAAACCGTTGTTTTTTAAAACTCTTTTCAAAAGACGATAAAGTAAATATTCCATTTGTTTCTGTTTGAAAATTTTTTGGAAAAATATAACTAAAAAATGTTGGAAAAGATTTTCCAAAAAAAAAATTTCCATTTCCTAATGATATTGCATTTTCTCGTTTGCCTGGATTACGAAGAAAAGAAACTTGAAAAACAGGTTCTTTTAATGTTGAAAACATTTGTAAAGAATATTCAAAATTCCTTAAAATTGAAGAATCACAAAAAGAAAAAGTATATCCGCCCTGACAGTAACGAACTTTTTTAAAATGAAAAACAAACAGAGATTTTTTCAAAAGAAGTTGTTGAACTTGTTTTTCTGAAAAATCTAAACTCGGATTGATTTTGTCTAGTTTTTGAGAAAATTCAGCATTTTTTACACGAAATTGAAAATAAGTTTTGAAATGATTCGAAATTTTCCAAAATTTCAAATACTTGTTTCTTTTTTTCTTGCAAAAACAAAATTCTCCTGAATTTTGAAAAAATTGAAAATGTTGAGATAATGGTTTTGTTTTTTGTTGTTGAACTTGAAAATTCATATCTGAATTGAACAAATATTGAATTTGTCTACTTTTTCTTGAATACCAATTTTTTGGTTCAAAAAAAGACAAATGAGAAATCATTGACGAATTATTTGGAATTCGAAAACGTTTTTGAGAACGTTGAAAAATATTCACATAATTATAGATATGAAAAGAAAGTTCTGGAAAGGTAGAAAATTTTGTAAAAAGACGTTTAGAATATTTTTTCTTTTTCAACATTTGAAAATTTTTATTGTCTAAAATCAGAAAAACATCTTTTTGTGTAGTGTCTAAAGTCAATTTTGGAAGAGAATCTTTGGTCTTCGTAAAAAAAGAAGAAACAACAAATTTTTCAAAATTTTTCGAAAAAAGAATATTATTGTTTCTTTTTAAAAATTTTCCATTTTGAAATTTATGAAATTGAGAAAAGCTCTGAAAATTTGTCCCGCGCAGCGAAAAAAATCCTCGAGAAAAAATGAAAAATGGTAAAATTTTCACTTGACGAAAAGAATTCTGAAAGTTTGAGGAAAAAAAATCAGAATTAAAAAATTTTTGTTGAATAAAGATGTTCTTTTCTTTGAATAGTGTTTTTTTCTGAAAAAAATGTTTTTTTCTTGAAAAATTTTGAAAAGAAGAAAAAGCAAAAGTTGCCAAATTTTTTTTCTTTTCTGAAATATCAAAATAAGATTTTTGAATTTTCCATTTTTCAATTCTTTCTACTTTATTTACTGGATAACAATCAAAATTTTTTGGATTTTTCCATAAAATCCTTTGAAGAATTGATGTTTTTTTGACAACATCTCCTTTTTGAATAAGAAAATGAGAATCCAATAAATTTGAAAAAATTTTTCCCGATAAAATCCAAATATTTGTCCAATTTTTTGATTTCCAAACAATATCACTTTTTAATTCTAATTCAGAATAATCAACGATATTGGAATTTCTTTTTTCTACAAAAAGATCTATATTCTGAAAATTTTTATCCTTTTGAAAAGGAATATTTGAATTTTTCAAATAAAATTCGCCAGCAAAATTAGAAAAAAGAGTTTGTTCTGCACTTCCATATTGTGATTGTTTTTTGGTCAACGTTGAGAATTGAGCAAGCACTTGTCTTTTTTTAACAACTTCATTATTTCGAAAGAATAAAACAGCATAAGCTGGAATTTTATAAAGTTCAGAAAAAAAAGAATTTTTCTTTTTTTGTTTGAATTTTTTTTGCATTTTATAAAAATTTTCAGAAATATTGCTTTTGTTTTGCTCCTGGCCTTCGGGAAAAGAAACAGAAAAATGAGAACTCTCATTTTTTTGAAGAAAAAATGAACCTGGCATTTTTGTGAAAAAAGCAATTTCACTTAATGTTGTACGAATACATGTTCCAGGAATATTTTCAATATATTGAATTTTTCCATCAAAAGGCGCTAAAATTTGATCAGTTAAACCACCAGCAAAAACACCTCCCGTATGAAAAGTTCTCATAGTTAATTGTGTTCCTGGTTCTCCAATAGATTGGGCTGCAATAACACCTACAGCTTCACCAACAGATACCAATTTTCCATGAGATAAGCTCCAACCATAACATAGTTGACATAGAAGACGAGGTGTTTCACAAGTTAATGGAGAACGAACAAAAGCTTTTTTCGTTACTTTTGATATAGCAAAAGCTAATTTTGCATCAATTTCTTGATTTCGCATTGCAATTTGAGTTCCTTCATTTTTCTGGATAGATTGATCCAAATTTTCAAAAGAGAAAATATCCTGTGCTAAAACACGACCAATTAAACGATTTTGAAAAGAATAAATTGTTTTATTTGCTTCTTTCATATCAAATAAATAAATACCGCGCATTGTTCCACAATCAAATTGTGAAACAATAACATGTTGAGCTACATCCACAAGTCTTCTTGTTAAATATCCAGCTGTTGCTGTTCTCAACGCAGTATCTACAATACCTTTTCGAGCACCGTATGTTGAAATTAAATATTCAGTTAAAGTTAATCCTTCACGAAAATTACTTTGAATTGGAAAATCGATAATTTGACCTTGAGGATCAGACATTAAACCTCGCATCCCAACTAATTGTCGAACTTGTGACATATTTCCTCGTGCACCAGAAAAAGCCATCATATAAATCGGATTGAATAAATCAGTTGTTTCAAAATATTTTAAAACTTCTTGTTTTAACATATCATTTGTTTCATTCCAAGTATAAATTAAACGTTGCATACGTTCGATTCCTGTAATTTTCGAATTTCGATAATCCATAAAATCTTTTGCCACTTGAGTTTCAGCTTTTATCATAAATTCAATTTTTTGATCTGGAATTTTTAAATCATCGATTCCTAAAGATAAACCTCCAAAACTTGCATATCCAAACCCAAATTGCTTTAATTTTTCTAATAATTCAATCGTTTTATATTGGCCATAATTTTCTAAAAACCAAGAAACAAGAGTTTTTAATCGACCTTTATCAAAAGAAAAATTCAAGAAAAAATCAGAAACAACGTTTTCTTTTCCATGAAAAAGAAGAAAAGAAGATTTTCTTTTTTTATGTGGAAATTGATGAAAAGAAAAATTGAAATTCGAATTTAGATTCCAACTTGGAGAAAATTCAATATTTTCAGAACCAGAAAAGGTTCGAGTTACAATTCTTCTTTTTTTCAAAAGAATTTTTTTTTTGAAATTTTTGTCTTTTTTAAATTCTATTTTTTCTTCATTCTTTTCCAAACTTGAAAAAGTCATGACATCAAAAGGAGAAGAAAATACTCGTGGAACAAAATATGGAAGTTTTTTTGAAAAATTATTCATTTAGAAGAGTTTTTTCGTTCTATTTTGAATTTTTATTATGAAATTTTTTTTTGCGGACAACAACATAAAATTCAAAATAATTTTTTGTAAATGAAAACATTCATTTTAAATTGTGAATTTTGTCGAAAACTTTGAAATTTTGGTTTTCGAAAACTAGAAATTCTTTTTTTCTTTCAAGAATGAAAGAAAATATTTTCTGTTAATGGCAATGATCTATTTTTTTTTTGATAATACAAAAAAAAAATTTCTTTTGCAAATTCTTGCATAAACTAATTTCATTGGTTGGAAATTTTGTACTTTGGACTTTTTTTGAAAACATTGTTTGCTTTTCATATAGCAATTTTTTCTATTAAAATTAAAAACAATTTTTTCAAATTTTTTTCCCAGGAGAAAAACAAACAGTTTTTCGTTTGTTTTGAAAAAAAGTTTTTTTCAAAACAAACGAAAAAAATAAAACAAACAATCAAATAAATGAAATATCTTTTATAAAAGATCAGATAATAAAGAAGGAGTTTTTGCTGTTGGTTTACGAGTTTTTGTATAACCTTTATAAATCCAAACTTTTACACCAATAATTCCATAAATAGTTTGAGCTGTTTTATAACAATAATCAATGTCTGCACGTAAAGTTTGTAAAGGCACACGTCCTGCACGAACCCATTCAGAACGAGCAATTTCAGCCCCATTTAAACGTCCTGAAACTTGGATTTTCACTCCTTTTACTTTTGGAGTTTTCATTAAATCTTCTTTCGCTTTTTTAATAACGCGTCGGAAAGCTTTTCGTTTTTCTAAATCATCAACAATAGAATCAGCTACAGACGAAGCTTTTGTTTGGAAAGTTTGAGCTTTCACAGAATAAAATTGAATAGAAATTCTTGGATTTAACTGCATATTTTGTTCACAAATTGTTCTTTGTTTTTGAAGTTGTTCTACAAAAATATCTTGGAAAGTTTTATTTTGTGCAAGATTTTTTTGTGAAAGTTTGAAAAAAGTTTTTGAAATTTGATTTTTTACCATTTCTTGTTTTTGTTGAGCATTTAAACCATTCAAACTTTTTTTCGAAATTCCAAATAAGAAATCTGCTTGTTGTTTTGAAAAATTCTGAATTTTACGATAATGTTTTCGAGCATCAGAAATAGTTCCTAAATATAAAAAAAGATGTTTTGAACGATGTTGTTTTACTAAATCTTGTAAATGATCAATAAATTTCATTGTATTGTTTTCTTCAGAAAGATTTAAAAATTTTTTCTGAATAGCTTTTTCAGTTAATGATGCAACTTTTGTCGCAAATTTCTGATTTGTCTTTTTTTGTTGGAAATCAACATTTCCAGTTTGAATTTGCTGGAAAACTGAAGATGTTTGTGTTTTCTTTTGAGCAAGGAATTTTTTAAAACTTTGTAAAAAACGAATTCGTTGATAATACGCAAAAGTTTGAACTTTTGAAAATTTTCCAAAAATTAAATATTCTTTTCTTAAACGTTCCATTTTTTTTAATGCTTTTTGCTGTAATGCTTTATATAGTTTTAATAATAAAGGAAGTGGAAATTTTTCAAATTGTTGAAATTTTTGAAGACTCCATTTTTTTTGGAAACCAATAGGTGCATAACGGAAAGAACCAAATTTTTCAATTTGATCATTTTTTGAATTTTTCATATATTGATTCCAAGAATTCATTTCAATTTTTAAAGCATTTAAAAATGTACGATTTGTTTGTGACATGTAAACATTCACAAATTGTGTACATGGTTTTGAACTCATTTTTAATGAATTTTTTGGTTTTGTAGATTCAAAAAAGTTTAAAAATGCTTTTTGTTTAAATGAAACATTTTCTCTATTTTTTTGAACTTTTGAAAATGAAGATTGATATTTATTTCTTCTGAAATTTCTTTTTTCTTGGAAATTTTTTTTCAGAAAAGAGAGAAGAGTTTTTCGATAAGAAATTTGTTTTTTTGGATCATATTTTTTTTGAATTTTTTTTCCATTTTTAACAACTACAACTTTTCCTAAAATACGATCATGGAAAGTAGACATATTTTTTTTTGATTTGTCCCCAGCCATTTTTGAAAATTTCAAAGCTTTCATACCTTGAGAATTTTTTTCTTCAATTCTTCCTTCATTTGAAGTTTCTGAAGGAGAAAAAGAACCTTCTTCATTTTGAATACTTAGTGAATTTCCTTTTGCAGTACTTTTTTCAAAAATCAAATGATTTTTTAATAAATTATGCACGAAATTTTGTTTTACATCTAATCCTTCAAAAGCTGCTTTAATCATATGACAATTTTGAGCATGAATTTGAATTCCAATTTCATAAGGAATTAAACCTCGAACAATTTGAATATGCGAAATCTTTGGCATATTTGGAGAATTATTCAATTTTTTTTGAAAAAGTTGTGGAAGCAATTTTGATAAATTTTGTCTTAAAAATAGATCTTCTAAAACTGATTGTGCATATTGATGTTTATGGAATCTAGCAAACCACACCGATTGATGTTTTTTTGTAATTCCTACACGAAAGCCTAATGGATGAATCTTTTGTCCCATATTCATTTTTTTTTTCTTCTTTACTTCAAAAAATTTCTTTGTTCTTTCCAAAAATGAAAGAAATGTAAAAATACTCATTTTTGGAAATTTTCTTCGAAACCAAGGAAAAGGAAATAATTTTGAGAAAGATAGTTTAAACTTTTTTCTTTTTGAAAAAATTAACAAGAAATATCCACAACATTTCAATTTTTGAAATTTCTTGCCAATTTTTTACGAAAAGCTCCCAAAAAATTTTTTTATGGAGTTCTGAAAAAGAGAAATAAACTTTAAACGCTTTATTTCCTTTTTTTTTAATGTTTCTTCATTTATTTATTAACCGTGATTATCAAATATGACATTTTCTTACTTTCAGCAAAAGTTTATAAACTCAACAGAAAAAAGAAATAAATGTACAAAATACTAAAGAACAAAAGTGGAATAGTCAGATCCAAATGATTCTGAAAAGAAATTAATATTTTTATTTCTTCGTAATGGTCGAGTTACTAAATCTAAAATTTCTCGAGCATTTGTAAAACCATGAATTTGAGAAAAAGTAAATTCAACAGACCATTTTGTTGTAATATTTCTTGCTTCTAAAGGATTCGCATGCGCCATTCCAGTGATAACTAAATCTGGTTGAAATTCACGAATACGGCTAATTTGATAATAATTATCTGGTTTTTCCACAATACGTGGGACAGGAACATTCATTTGAAAACAAGTTTTTTCAAGTAATGCTAATTCAGCAGCTTGATATCGACGATCCATATAGGGAATTCCAATTTCATAAACAATCATTCCACAACGAATTAAAAAACGAGCTAAAGAAATTTCTAATAAATTATCGCCCATAAAAAATACAGATTTTCCACGAACCAGTTTTAAAGAATCTTCTAAACTTTCCCAAATTTTTGTTTCACGTTCCTCTAAACCAATTGGTTGTTTTCCATAAACAGAACAAATTTTTTCAATCCACGCTCTTGTTCCATCTGGTCCAATTGGAAATGGTGCACTAATTAATTTACATTTTCTACGTCTCATTAATGTAGTTGCAGTACGACTTAAAAATGGATGAATTCCACAAACATATGTTTCTTTATCTAAAATAGGTAAGTCAGAATAACGAGTAGAAGGTAACCAACCTTCAATTTCAATACCTTGGCGATTTAACTCTAATTTCAATTGTGTAGCAACAGTATTGGGAATTGATCCAAATAAAACTAATTTAGGAATTTTTTTAGATAATGTTTCAAGTTGCAAATTTTCTTTTTGCTGAATTTCAACATTTTGTTTTTCAAGAAATAAAGAAGTAAAAGAAGCAGATAAATCAAAATGAGGAAATAAATTCTCCGATTTTGAAATAATTTGATTTTCTTTTTTTTCAAGTAAAGCCAACTTCACTTCAGTTTTTTCTGAGTTTTTTTGGCTACTTAAAAAATCTTCATTTTTTTCTTCAAAAAGAATCTCATTTTTTTGAATTTTTTTGTTTTCAAATTCATGATTTTCTTCTGGACAACGTTGTGCCATTGCTGCTAAAACAGTATCTTCACCTTGTGTAAAAGCATAATCTAAACCATTTGCACGAGCTACTACAATAGGAATACCAATTTCTTTTTCTAATTCTGGTGCCATACCTTCTAAATCCATTTTAATAATTTCTGTAGTACATGTTCCAATCCAAACAATAACGCTAGGATTTCGATCTTCTTTAATTTGGTAACATAAACGTTTTAATTCTTTATAATCATTCAATTTAGCTGAAATATCACTTTCTTCTAATTCAGCCATAGCATAACGTGGTTCTGCAAAAATCATAACACCCAATGCATTTTGTAAAAAATAACCACAAGTTTTCGTACCAATAACCAAGAAAAAACTATCTTCAATTTTTTGGTATAACCACGAAACACAGCTAATTGGACAAAAAGTATGATAATTGCCAGTCTCACATTCAAATGTTAAATTTCCTTTTTCTTCGATAATATTAGACATTTTTTTCAAAAAAATAATTTTCTTTCTTTTATGTTAAAAACAAAATTTTCTATTTTTCATTTTTTCTAGAAATGGAAACTTTTCCTCATAAACAAAGAATATTCTTCAAAAAATATTTTTGAAACTAGAAAAAACTAAGAAACTAAATTGAAAACTTTTTTTTCATAAAAAAGCAAAAACTGCAAATAAAATTTTTTTTTCAAAACAAAAAAATTTTTGTGAGTGAAAAAAGAAAAAGGAAAGAACGAAAACCTTTCATTTCTTTCCTCTTTTTTATGCTTTCAAAAGAAATTTTTGATTATTTTTTTAATCAAAAATTTCTTTTTCTTGAATTTTGTATAATACAAAAATTCACAATTGTAAATAATGAATATTTTAAGAAATTTAGGTTTAAATTAAATAAAACAGAAAAACTTGTTTTCGTTTTTATTTTATCCTAATTATTTAGGATTAGGCCTTTCCTTCTTTCTTTTTCCTAAATAGAAAAAAGTTTTCAAAGCATGAAAAATTTTTCTCTATTTTTTCCTGTCTATAGATAGATACAATATTTCACTCTAGTAGAAATTTATATGAAAAGAAAAAAAAACGTCTAAGTTGGTTAACCTAAATCTAGTAAATATTTGTTTTTCTTGGAAATGTATCGCATCAAAAAACTAATAATAAAAAGTTTTTTTTCAATTCGAAAAAAAAAATACTCTTTAATTTCCGAAAAACAAAAAAATTCATGAAATAAAATATTTCAATAAAATTTGGCTTCAAAACTGTAAGAAAAAAAATTTTTTTTTTACAGCTTTTTTAGAATAAAAAAAAAATAGAACAAACATTTTTCACTTCTTTGAAAAATGATTTTTCTAAAATTACGAGAAGTTGAAATTAAAAATATATTTTTTTATTATATCATTTTTTTTCTCGAAAAAAATTTTTTGTATTTTTGATTTATTTTCGACAAAATAAAAAATGGAAAAAATTTTTGTTATGGTAACTGCATTAAGTGTTCAATTTGTGTAAAAAAACCTTTTTTATTTAATTGAAAAAGTCCCATATCTAAACATAATGCTTGAAGTTCGCAAATTAAAACTTTAAAAGATTCTGGTGTTCCTATACAGATAGGCATATTTAAAAGAATATTTGACCACAATGTCATTCGACCACTAATGTCATCTGATTTAATTGTTAACATTTCTAATAAAATAAAAGCTGCACCATAAGCTTCAATTGCCCAAACTTCCATTTCTCCAAGTCTTTGGCCACCATATTTCGAACGGCCACGTAATGGTTGTTGTGTAACGAGTGAATACGGTCCAGTAGATCGAGCGTGAATTTTGTCGTCAACTAAATGAACAAGTTTTAACATATAAGCAATACCAACAGTTACAGGATTTTCATAAGGTTCTCCATCTCGACCATCAAAAATTTGCATTTTTCCTGGATAACAAGGATTAAATAACCATTTTTGAGAAGTTTTTAAACGAGCTTCATAAAGTTTTGAAAAAGTTAAACTTCGAGAAGCTTCCGGACCATAAATTTCATCAAAAGGACAAATTCTATAATATTGCTTTAAATATTTTGCCGCTAGACCTAAAATACATTCATAAATTTGACCAACATTCATTCGAGAAGGAACACCTAATGGATTTAAAACCATGTCTAACGGGGTTCCATCAGGTAAAAAAGGCATATCTTGAATGGGTAATATTTGTGAAACAATTCCTTTATTTCCGTGTCGTCCAGCCATTTTATCACCAACTTGGATTTTTCTTTTTTCAGCTAAGAAAATTTGAACTCGTTCTGGTTTTTTTTCTTTTTGTGAATTATTTTCAAAGGACTGAAAAGATTGCATTTCAAAAATTTGTTCTTCTTCCTCCGGACAAGAAAGATTAAGAATTGTTTGAGTTGCTCCGCGGGAAAAACTTAAAATTTTGATATCAACAACCTTTGCTTTATATCCTTTTGGGGTTCGTAATGAACTATCGCGCATTGGAATTAATTCTTTTTCCAAGATCGTATATAATAATTTTTCATACGCTGATTGAAACTTTTTCTGAATCGGAGTTACTTTTCCTACCAAAATATCTCCCTCTTTCACATTTGTTCCTAGTTTCACAATTCCTCTTTCATCTAAAAGTACTGTTTCTTCCTCAGGAATATCAGGTATTTTTTTTGTAATTTGTTCTTTTCCTAATTTTGTAATTTTTGTTTCAATTTCATATGATTCAATATGAATTGATGTATAAATATCTTCTGATACTAATCGTTCGCTAATAAGAATAGCATCTTCATAATTATACCCTTCCCACGGCATATAGGCAATTAAAATATTTTTTCCTAAAGATAATTCACCTCCTAAACTAGACGAACAATCTGCTAATAAATCTCCAGCTTGAACCCAATCACCTTCACGAACAAAAGGTTTTTGAACTAAAAGTGTATCTTGATTTGATCTTTGATATTTTTGAAGAGAATATTTTTGATTTTTTTTTGCATCTCTATTCATAGCATTACTCCAGTTTTGTTCATTTTTCATACTTTCAAGAGTCATTTGAGCATCAGATAAAGCACAAATTTTTGATACACATTGTCTATGAAAAAAAGCCTGAGAAAAAAAGTGAAAAACTGTATTGGATTTATAGTTTATTTTTTCTTGCTCTTGCTTCGAAAATGAACTTCCAGAAAAAGTTGCAGGAAAAAAAAACTTGGAACTTTCACAAGTTAAAACTTGTCTCTTTTGGGATGAGTTTTTTTCAAATTTTGAAGAAAATAATTTTTGTAAAATCATGAATCACAACAAATTTTTTAAAATAAATATAAGTGGAAAAATCCAAATTTTGAAAAAATTGATTTTCATTTGACAGAAAATAGAAATTTTCTATTAAAAAAAAAAGAAGCATTTTCTTCAATTGCAAATAAAATATAAGCAAGTGAGAAAAAAAACGAAAATCAATTCTTAGTGTAAAATTTTTTTTTGAAAAGAGAAAAGAAAAGAATTTCCTTGTCTTTATTTTACATTTTTTGAAAGCTGAAGATTTTTTTTGTTGGAAGATAAAAATTAATATCAAATCGAAGTTTTGGAAAAAAATGAAGTAACAAAAAGTGTTCACTTCAAATTTCAAATGCAACAAATATTTCAAAAAAAAATGCTCAAAGGTCTATTTTTCATTTGAGCAAAAGAAAAATATTCAGAAAAATATTCTTGGTGTTGAGAAAATTCGAAAATACAAAAGAAATAAATTAGAAAGTATAAAGAAAAATTTTCTCTCCACTCGAATATAAAACATACCCACTTGTTGGAGAAACAAGTGCATGTCCAGAATCACTAACTACTCTTCCTTCTAAACCTGTTCCAAGAAAAGGTCTTTCTGTTCGCATTAAAGGAACAGCTTGTCGTTGCATATTTGAACCCATTAATGCTCTATTTGCATCATCATGTTCTAAAAATGGAATAAATGATGTAGCTACAGAAATCATTTGAAGCGGTGAAACTCCCATTAAAGCTAAACGATGACTTTTCATTCGAAGAAAACGTTTTCCTACTCGAACAGGAATCGGATTTTTTGGTAAAAATCCTAATTTTGAAAAATTTAAATCTGGTGTTGCTATTTGAAAATGTTGTTCTTGTTCTGGGTTTAAAAAAAAGATACCTAATTTTTTTTGAACTTGACCTTTATATACTTTATAAAAAGGCGATTCAATCATTCCAGAAAAAGACACTTTTGCATAAGTGGTTATTGAATTTACTAAACCTGTATTTTTTCCTTCCGGAGTTTCAATCGGACAAATTCTTCCGTAATGAGAAGGATGAATGCCTCGAATTGCAAGAGTTGCGGTATCTCGAGAAACACCTCCCGGTCCAAGAGAAGTTAATCTGCGTTTATGCGTAATTTCTGCTAAAGGATTAATTTGATCCATGAATTGTGATAATGGATGAGTTCCAAAAAATTCACGAAAAGCACCATTAATAGGACGAGTGTTAATTAAAGATTGAAAATTTAAAAGAAGATTTTTTGAATGAAATGGTTGTTTTGCATTTCCATTTAATTTGTAACGAATTGATTTTTCTAAACGCATAAAACCAATATTGAAAATTTCTTGAATACATTCACCTGAACTACGAACTCTTTTATTTTTTAAATGATCAATATCATCAATTTCTAGAAATCCTTCATCCAATCGCATAAGAAAATCTGTTGTTGTTAATACATCTAGAGCAGTTAATGTATTTTGTTCTAAAGGAATAGTTAATCCAAGTTTTTTATTTATCGACCAACGACCTTGTTTTCCTAAATCATAAGTTCGAGGATTCATAAATTTATTATAAAACCACTTTCTTCCTAATTCATGAGATTCAATTTGTATTCCTATTTTTTTTTGAATTGCAAAAATATCTGAACCCATACTTTGTGTGTTTACTATTTTTTTACTTATATGGTCTTTGAAAGAGGAAACCTCAACATTTTGCTTTTTCACATCATTTGTTTTTAAAAGTGGAGCTTTACGAAGCGTTTTTTTTAACTTAAAAAGTTTTTGAATTTCTTCCCATGCTTTTGTTGAACTTGATACATAAGGATATTTTAATTCTTTTGCAACACTTCCTTTCTGGTATTTCTCCATTTCTTTTGTAAAACTTTCTAATAAATTAATAGGTTTTGATACAGAATTTAAAATATATTTTTCACTTAAACCCATACCTAATAAAAACCACATTAATGGAATTTTTGGACCTTTTTTCATTTTTACCCACATTGAAAAATCTTTGTCACATTCTATTCTTAACCAAGTACCTTTTAAACAGATAATATCTGCATAAAAACGTCGAAAACTTGTTGATGGTTTTTCTGACCATTTACTAGAATAAATTTCATGAAGATTTTCACGAAAATAAACTCCTGGACTACGTAATAATTGATTGATAATTACTCGAGGTGAACCATTTAAAACAAAATGTCCTCTATTTGTCATAAGTGGAAAATGAGCTAAAAGCATCCATTTTAAATAAATACGTTTCTTTTTTCGATCGGTAAATTGAACGGGAACATAAAATTTAGAAACGTAACTTTTTTTATAAAAAATAGCTTGTTGAACTGAATAAAATGGTTTTGTAAAACGATAATATTCAGGATAGAAGAAAATTTCTATTTGTTTTTCTGCATTTGTTATAGGATTTTTTTTTTTCATTTCTTCAATAATTCCTTTCTCAAGAAATTGAAAAAATCCTTGTCTTTGAATTTCCAATAAATCAGGAATATAATAATTCGGATTGTACATTTTATTCTTTTTCAAAATTTTTTAAATGAATGAAAGAAAACTTTTCATCCAATTTTTATTTAAACAAAATTTATAAAATTTTTTCTTTTTCAATTCTCACTTCTTTATTGTATTTCCATTTTTTCCGATATTATTCTGTCTTCCTAATTTAAAAAAGAAAAATTCTCTATTCATTACATTGAAAAAATTTTTCCTTTTTGTTTTAATTTTTTTTATTTTTCAAAAAATCAATTTTATTGATATAATTATCATGTAGCAAAATTCAAAAATGTAGAAAAAAACAATTTCTTTTATTTCTGATAAATATCTTTAATTTTGTGATTTTGAAGAAAACTAGAAATGCTTTCATTTGAAAAAAGCAGAGAAAATAAAAAAAACTTTCCTTAATTTATCTTTTTTCAAGAAGAAAAAGTATTTTTTTCCCTATCTTAATTTTTTTGTTGATGAATCTCTTTGTATTTTTTTCGAAAAAAAATTTTTCATAACAAAGTTTTTCACAAAATAGAATTCTTAACTAAAGACTCTTTAAATATATCCACCTTCTAAGGTCCGTACTGAAAACACGGGAAGTTTCACAAATATCAGATTTCTTTTTGATATTTCTTTTTCAAGAAATATATTTTTCAAACCCGTTTTAAAAAATAAAAAAAACAAAGAAAAAATATGTGATACTGGATTCGTAGGAAAATTTTCTATTTCTATATAGAAAGAATTCTTTGTTCAAGAAAATTGAATCTTTTCATAGTTTCAACTATGATTTTTTAGCACAAAGGAAAAAAGAAAACATCTTTTCAAAGAAAGATTTTTTTCCTTATTTCTTGACAAAGAAAAAATTCAAAGAAATAAATTTTTTCTTATGAAAAAAAACATTTTTTTATTTATGACAACAAGAAAATCAGCAGAAGCTATTACATATCCTATTTTCACTGTTCGTTGGTTATCTATTCATGCTTTAGCAGTTCCTACAATTTTCTTTTTAGGTTCTATTACTGCAATGCAATTTATTCAACGTTAATTCTTTAAGTTCAAAGAATAGATTTTTCAGATTTCAACTATTCTTTTAAGAAACTTTTTGAAAAATCAAATTCATTCTTATTCATAAGAAAAACATTCTTTTCCATTTTACAAAAAAAATTAAGGTAAAACACAAATTTTTAAACCATTGAAGAGAAAAAATATTATGATCTTAATCAATAACTGAAAAACCTAATGGCCCGTTTTCTACGGAATTTCTCAAACTTTAAAACACGTAAAAAAACAAAAATGGCTAAAAACACAAGAAATTTTTTGTTTAACAATTTTTTTTTTCAACAGTTTTTAGAAAAAAAAGACTGGAAAAAAACTTTTTTTCTTGAAAAAATAGAAAAGCATTCAATAAAATTTATGCGAAGCTGTGTTTAATTTTAGACCACAATTCTTTTTTTATATGGCTAGACCTAATCCCAATAAACAAGTTGTAGAATTAAACCGTACTAGTCTTTATTGGGGACTATTATTAATTTTTGTTTTAGCGGTTCTTTTCTCATCTTATGTTTTCAACTAATAATTATTTCGATTCTGAAATAAATTAAAAGAAAAAAAAATTCTCATTCAAGAGAATTCTTTTTTTTGAGTTGACAAAAATAAAAGTCTTTAATTTATGGATTTGTTTGGTGTTTTAGTATTAGCAATTTTGCTAATACTAAAACAAAATTTTGAACATTTTTTCTTTTTTGTCAAAACTTTAAAGAAAAGATGACAACTCAAAAAAAAAATGTTATAATTAATTTAAATAAAAACGGGGATATGGCGGAATGGTAGACGCTACGGACTTGAAGGTTTTGGTTTTTAGTAACATCTCTTTACAGTGATGCGAAAAAGAAGATCAAAACACACAAACTTTTGCTTTTTTCAATTTTTAAAGAAATTACGTGTTGATTTCAATAAATCAACGCAAAAAACTGACAAAAGAAAAATTTTGAGCTTTTCTAAAGAAATTTAGAAAATGAACGCTTTCAAATTCAGAAAAAGAAATAAAGATTTCAGATTCTGAACTAATTTGGAATTTTCCAAAAAGTGCAGAGACTTTATGAAGGCTATCTTCTAAAAAAGAAGATAAAGAAAAAGCCCAGAAAATAAAAAATTTTTTTATTATGAAAATCCGTTGATCTTTTCGATCGTGAGGGTTCAAGTCCCTCTATCCCCAAAAAATAGAAGTAAGATAAAATAAAAAAAATAGAAATAGAAAATGATTTTTTTCATTTTTTTAAATTCTAGAAGACGAAATTAGAAAAAATCTAGTTTTTAACTTCAAACTGAATATTGAAATACCTAGACATAAATTTTAGGTCCTTTAAATTTTTCTTTTTTGATGGTTTTTGAAAGCTTCACTGACCTATATTCAAAAATAAATTTCACAGAAAAAAATTTTTCAGGAATAAAAATCTTTTATTGAACATTTCATTTATGGTTGAACCTTTACTTTCAGGAATTGTATTAGGATTAGTTCCAGTAACTATTGCTGGTTTATTTGTAACAGCATATTTACAATACCGTCGTGGTGATCAAGCTACATGGTAATTTTATAATATATGGAAAAAAATTGTCTTTTGAAAAAAAAAAATACTAATTTCAAAAGACAATTTTTTCTTTGTTTTTCAAGAAATTTTTATTTCTTCGCTGATCCTTTTGCTGATGCTAATTTCACACCATATTTAGAACGACTTTGAACTCTATTTTTTACACCAGCAGTATCTAAAGTTCCACGAACAATATGATATCTAACACCAGGTAAATCTTTTACCCTTCCTCCACGAACAAGAACAACAGCATGTTCTTGTAAATTATGACCAATTCCAGGAATATAAGCTGTTACTTCGAATCCTGATGTTAATCGAACACGTGCTACTTTTCTTAATGCTGAGTTTGGTTTTTTCGGAGTTACTGTATAAACACGTAAACAAATTCCACGACGTTGAGAACACGATTTTAAAGCAGGAGATTTTGTTTTTTTCGAAACTTTTTTACGAGCTGAACGAATAAGTTGTTGAATGGTTGGCATTTTTTCAATAAAATTAAAAAAATTTGAGAAAAAAATACAAAAAAAAATTTTTTTCATATTTCTTAGAAAATTTATTGAAAAATATCTTAAAAAAGGTTCAGTTTCAAAATGGATTTTCAAAAAAAGAATTCACATTTATCTAGAAAAAACTATCTGTTTTCAGACTATTTTTCTTTCAAAAGAAAAATTAGCCTATTTAAAATGATTTTTGATCATTAAGCGCTTTGTGAAAAGCAATGACAATAATTGAAAGTTATGAAGTCGAAACTTTTTCTCAGGTTTTGAGAACTTTATAAAAAGAGGTTAAAAAACCTCTTTTTATAAAGTTCTCAAAACCTGAAATGTATAATTCAAGAAAAATTTATAGTGAGAATACTAATGGATCTGGGAAAAAACGATTAATTTCAATTAATAATGCAGCTGTAATTGTAAACCAAGCTAAAGCAACAACAGGAGCTGTTGATAAATAAGTTGTAAAATTTTTCATAAAAATTCGTTTTTTTTTTCTTGTTTCAAATAATTCAAAATTGTTGCATTTTTTCCTTGTTTTTATTTTTAGATAAAGGAAAAAAAAAAAGAGCCTTCTCAAGAATTTAAAACACTTTTCTTTCGTGGTAATATCATTTCTTTTCTTTTTTATGTACGTTGAAGTCAACAAAAATTTGAAAAAAGATGAATTTTTCTTTTTCAAAAAGTTAACAATAACAACGAACACTTCCTATTTTGTTTCCAACATCAGAACATATGATAAAGAAAAAAAACCAATTTTTCTGTTTACAAAGTTTATCTACTCCAAAAAAGTAGATAAACTTTGTAAAAAAAGATTTTTAGTGGTGATCTTCAACAGCTTCACCAATATAAGCACCAGCTAAAGTAGCGAATACAAGTGCTTGAATTGCACTTGTAAAACATCCTAATAACATAATAGGGATAGGAATGATAAGAGGTACTAAAGATACTAAAACACCAACAACTAGTTCATCAGCAAGAATGTTTCCGAAAAGTCGGAAACTAAGTGATAAAGGTTTCGTGAAGTCTTCCAGTACGTTAATTGGTAATAAAAATGCAGCCGGCTGAACGTAACGATTGAAATAACCTAAACCTTTTTTGCGAATACCCGCATAGAAATAAGAAATAGAAGTTAAAAGCGCTAAAGCTACAGTTGTATTAATGTCATTTGTAGGGGCTGCTAATTCTCCGTGAGGTAATTCAATCACACGCCACGGTAATAAAGCCCCAGACCAGTTTGAAACGAAAATGAATAAAAAAATTGTGCCTAAGAAAGGAACCCATTTTAAATATTCTTCTTCACCAATTTGAGTTTTTGCTAAATCACGAATGAATTCAGTAACGAATTCAGTGAAATTTTGTAAACCATCTGGCGTAGATTTTAAATTACTATTTGCAAGAAACGATAAAATAAAAATAACACCTAAAACAAACCATGACATTAATAATACTTGTCCATGAACTTCGTATGAACCTAGCTGCCAATAAAAATGTTGACCAACAGAAACTTCTGCAATTTCTGAGAATGGATTTTGAAGAAAATCACTCATAATTTTAAAAAAATTCGTTAAAAATATTTTATTTTTTCGAAAACCAGACAATATTTACAATATTGTCTCTAGTTTTCTTTCATTAACAACCAAAACTAACTTTTCAAATTTTCGAATATTCAAAATAAATAGCATTATTTTGAAATTTTTGTTTTTCTCCCCTTCAGGGGGAAAGAACCAAATAAACAATTATTTGTGACGAATTCTAAAAAGAACTCAAACTTTTTTTGTTTATTTATGAAGAAATTCAGAAAAAAAGAAATAATTAAGTAACTACGTTACTTACAAAAAAAATTGAGGAAAAAATCAATTTTTTTATCTTTCAGAAGATTTTCTTCAAAAATCGAAAGAAAATATGTAATTTTTTGATATTTTGAAAGTCAAAAAAAATTTGCACAAATTCTGTTTTTTTTTCAATGAAGAAAATCAATTCAAAAAAGTGAGTCTTTTTCTTTTGAATATTGGTTTTTTTTTAAACTCTTTCAAAAAAAAGTGACCCACTTCCTAAAAATAGAAGTGATTTTTTATAAAGAAGAACCTAAACCTACATAAGAACCATAGAAAAAGATTGCAAGGATACCTAAAGCTGCTGTCCCTACAACAGTTCCGATTAACCATAATGGAATACGTCCAGTAGTTCCTGTATTAGACATAATAAAATAAATTTTGTATGTATTTAGATAATTCAAGAAATTGAAGGAAGTCACTGAAAAAATTTCAGTTTTTTTTCCTCCGTTTGAGAAATAAAATCCAAAAAAAATGTATAATTCACTCTCAAATAGTTTTCTTGGGAATCTTATTTTTCTTGAAAAAAAAATGTTTTTTTTCTGAAAATGAAAGATAGCCTCAAATAAACAAAAATAAGGATCGACGAATGTACTCAAAATAAAAATTTTTGGAATAGGTCCAATTGTTATTTGTATTGAGAAATTTCAATAAAAACAAATTTTCAAAAAATAACTTTTTTTGAGTTTCCTGAAATTTTAGTGAAAAAGTGGTATTTCAAATACCAAATAATTTCACTCTAAAATTCTTCAACGTTTTTTTAGAAAAAAGGTTCGATTTTTTAGGGAAATTTTTTTTTCAAAAAATCTCAATATATGAAGTAAGGTGTTTTTTTCTTTCTGTAAATTAAGTGGAACTTTACATTAAGAAAAATAGAGAATTCTTTGTTTTGAAAAATGTTTCGATCGCTTTTTTTTTTGCGAGAAACAAATATCAAATTTTTAAAATTAAAAAGAAATACACTTTACTTTTGTTTATTGTTAGTTATTGAATTTTTATGAATTTTTGAAAAAAAACCTAAAAAATAAAATAAAGAGAAAAAAGCTTAAAGTTCAGTTTTTAACTTCACTTTTTTTTTCAAAAAACATTCATTTTTTCTCAATTTTTTTTGAGAATTCCTTTATTGGAGAAATTTTTTCTCTCGTAATACAAACAAAGAAGATATTCAAAAAGGCAATTGATTTTGAAAAAAGAAATGAACTTTTTTTTCTAAAACTTCGTTTCGCACCCACTTAACCAAATAAAGATTACACCTAATTGTCCAAAGTGAGCACTAAAAACTTTTCTTGAAATTTCTTCTAAATCGCTAGTATGACTGTCGAAGTCATGAGCATCAGCATGAAGATTCCAAATCCAAGTAGTAGTGTTTGGTCCTTTTGAAAGAGTTCTTGAAAAATGTCCTGGTTTAGGAGGAGAAATAAGGTATTGAGAAAGCATGGACAAAGAGAAAATTTTCTCTAGAAAAGTGCTTTTTTTCCCAATTTTCCAGAGAATCGTATGTGCTCCTTTCAAAGCGTACGGCTCTTAATACTCAAAAAAGTTCTATATGAAGAGAAAAAAGAATTATCAAATAGAAAAAAGAAACAGTTTTATTCAAAGATTTTTATATTTTGAAAATTCAAAATATTTTTTCACAATTAAAGAGAAAATGTCAAGTTTCAAACTTGACAATTCTTTTTGAAAAAGAATTGTTCTGAGATTTTCGTTTGGAATTTTTTTTATTTCAAACGAAGATCTCAGAAAAAAAATTTTTCGGAAAAGAAAAAATTCTAGATTCGTAGACAAATATTTACGATAATTCCAGAAATCAAGCTTTTTCGAAAGATTGTATTCAAATTAAAGAGCGTTACCACGAGGTAATACTTCTTCAGGGAATACTAAACGTTCATGCGGTTGGTCTTGAGCAGCCATCCAAGCACGAATACCTTCATTTAAAAGAATGTTTTTAGTGTAGAATGTTTCGAACTCAGGATCTTCGGCTGCTCGGATCTCTTGTGAAACGAAATCATAAGCACGTAAGTTTAAAGCTAAACCTACAACACCAATAGCAGACATCCATAAACCTGTAACAGGAACTAAAAGCATAAAGAAGTGAAGCCAACGTTTGTTAGAGAAAGCAACACCAAAAATTTGTGACCAGAAACGGTTAGCTGTAACCATTGAGTAAGTTTCTTCTGCTTGAGTTGGGTTGAATGCTCGGAAAGTGTTTGCACCATCTCCATCTTCAAATAAAGTATTTTCAACAGTAGCTCCGTGGATTGCACATAATAATGCAGCTCCTAAAACACCAGCAACACCCATCATATGGAATGGGTTTAATGTCCAGTTGTGGAAACCTTGGAAGAATAAAATGAAACGGAAAATAGCAGCAACACCAAAACTAGGTGCAAAGAACCAACCTGATTGACCTAATGGGTAAATTAAGAAAACAGACACAAAAACCGAAATTGGTGCAGAGAAAGCAATTGCGTTGTATGGACGTAAGTTTACTGAACGTGCAATTTCAAATTGACGTAACATAAATCCAATTAAACCAAAAGCTCCGTGTAATGCTACAAAAGTCCATAAACCACCTAATTGACACCAGCGAGTAAAGTCACCTTGTGCTTCAGGTCCCCATAAGAATAATAAAGAGTGAGCCATACTGTTTGCAGGTGTAGAAACAGCTGCAGTTAAGAAGTTACAACCTTCTAAATAAGAAGTAGCTAAACCATGTGTATACCATGATGTTACAAAAGTTGTTCCAGTAAACCAACCTCCTAATGCAAAGTATGCACAAGGGAAAAGTAGAAGACCTGACCAACCTACAAATACGAAACGGTCTTGACGTAACCAGTCATCAGCATCATCAAACCATGTACGTTTTTCTTGATATGTACTACCAATCGCAATAGTCATTGCGTGATCTCCAAAAATAATTTAATAGAGTTCATCTTTACGTAAACAAAAAAAAATTTCTAAAACCTATTGATATTTCATATTATATCATAATAATAAATATTAGTAAATTAAAAAAAGAAAATTTGAGAAAAAAGATATAATGGAAAAAATAATAAATTATTCATTTTTCGTGTATTGTAAAATACACAAAGAAGTCATTCTAAATAGAATATTTTTTTTGGTCTACAAAAAAATTTTAGTAATATATTCGGAAAGGGAGGGATTCGAACCCCCGGTGACCGTAAAGCCACGCTGGTTTTCAAAACCAGAGCATTCAACCACTCTGCCACCTTTCCATGTGTAAGAAGTATATGATGTATTATAACATATATTTTTTTAGAAAATCAACTAGACAAATTTTTATTTTTTCTTTAAAACTTCAAATAAAAAAATTTAAAAATTTTGCAAATTTGGAAAAGACAAAATGTCAAAAAAAAGTTTCACGTCTAGAAAAAGCTAATTTCTTTCTTTAAAGAAAGAAATTAGCTTTTTCTAGACGTGAAATATTTCCAAAATTTTTTTGTAAGGTTTTTTTCAGAATTCCTTTATGATAATTTATTTACTACTTTTACTACTTGAAAACGAGCTTTTGCTCTTTTATAAGCAAAATTTGCTTCAACTTTTTGTTTTACACCTTCTGCTTTTTCTAAATTTTCTTTTGCTACATCAAAAGCAGTTTTTGCTTCGTCTGCATCAATAGTTTCTGCAGATTCTGCTTCATTTGCTAAAATTGTTACTTTATTTTGTTTTACAACTGCAAAACCACCCATTAAAGCATAAGAATTCCATTTTTCTTTTGTTCGAACTAACATAGCTCCTACATCAAGACCTGTAATAATAGGTGCGTGATTTTTTAAAACACCCATTTCCCCTGTTTCTGTAGGAAGAATGATTTCTTCAGCTTGACCATTCCAAAATGGTTTTTCTGGAGTTAAAATTGAAATTTGTAAATTCATAAAAAAGAATTTTTTTGTTTGATTACTTGCTATTAATCAGAATTGTACGTATTTTTTCTGAGTTGTTTTTCTTAATTTTGCGAAAATAGTTTATCACAAAGAACGGAGAAAGAACGGAGAAAATTTTTTTTTATATTTTATACTTATGAAACAGCATTTAAAATAATCTGAGGTCGATTTGAATACATTGCATTATTTGCAGCAAGTTTGTGTAATTCTTCTCTCTTTTTCATGGCATTTCCTTTTTTTTCATAAGCATCTAAAATTTCTGTTTGTAACTTTTGAACCATGCTTTTTGCTGATTTTTTCTCACAAGCTTCTAAAATCCAACGTAATGCGTTTACTTGCCCTCGCTCAACAGAACGTAAAATCATAGGAACCATTTGAACCGCCCCAGCTCGACGTTTTGGTTGAACTTCAACTGTTGGCATAACATTTTCTAAAGCCATTTCAAAAACTTCAACTGGATTTTTCTGTGTAGTTTCACCAATATTTTTTAATGTATTATATACAATTTTATAAGCTAAAGATTTTTTACCTTTTTTCATCACTCGATTTACTAACATATTCACAGAAATGCTATTATAAATCGGATCAGGTAATAAGACACGTTTTTTCTTTAAAGGACGACGAGGCATTTTTTTTTTTTTTTCTCTTTCTAATATTGAATTTTCTTATTTTTTAGCACCTAATAGACAAAAACGACAAAATGAAGAAACTTCTTTTTTTCATGTAGCAAAAGTAATCTTAAAAATCGGGATTGACGGGACTCGAACCCGCAACTTCCTCCGTGACAGGGAGGTGCTCTAACCAATTGAACTACAATCCCTTTTTCTTTATTTTGAAAGATTCTCTAATTGTTTTTTTTTTAATAGGAAGAAAAGGTAAATAATATTTTTTTGAATTCTAATGTGTATATAACTTTTTTCTTGTTTTTTTGCAACTTTTTGAATTTTTTTAAAATGTTTTTTGAAATTTTTTTTTTTATTTTTTTTGTTGAATTTTGAAATAAAAGAAGAGAAAGTGAAATACTTTCTCTTCTTTTATTTTTTTTTTAAATATTTTTTATCCTACAGCAATAATACGTGCTAAGAAGAATGACCAAGTTGTCGCAATACCACCTAATAAGTAGTGAGCTACACCAACAGCACGGCCTTGAGTAATACTTAAAGCACGAGGTTGGATAGACGGAGCAACTTTTAATTTACTATGAGCCCAAATAATAGACTCGATAAGTTCTTGCCAATAACCACGACCACTGAATAAGAACATTAAAGAGAAAGCCCAAACAAAGTGTGCTCCTAAGAACATTAATCCATAAGCAGAAAGCGCAGAACCATATGATTGGATAACTTGAGAAGATTGTGCCCAAAGGAAATCTCTTAACCAACCATTAATAGTGTTTGCACTTTGTGCAAAGTTACCACCTGTAATGTGAGATACACCATTTGCAGTAACAGTACCCCATACATCAGACTGCATTTTCCAGCTAAAGTGGAAAATAGCAATAGATAATGAATTATACATCCAGAAAAGACCTAAGAAAACGTGGTCCCAAGCAGAAACTTGACAAGTTCCACCACGACCAGGTCCATCACAAGGGAAACGGAATCCTAAGTTTGCTTTATCTGGAATTAAACGTGAACTACGAGCAAATAGAACACCTTTTAATAAAATTAAAACAGTTACGTGAATAGTGAAAGCGTGAATGTGGTGCAAATTTTAAAAAACAAACATTTTAAACTTTTTTAAAACAGTGGACTCTATCTTCAATTTCAAAAAAAAGTTCTGTATATTTAATTTTTTTTTTTATTCATTTTCTGTGTTTCTTGTTTCTTTTTTTGTTTTGTAATTGGGATGACATTGACTTTGTGGCAAAGATAAAAAAATAGAAATTTTTTCTTCAAAAAATTCGAAAGGAAAATCTTTCTTTTCTAAAATTTCAAAACAAGAAGGTTCTTCAATACTTAAAACCAGTTTTGCCAATTTTGTAGCAGCAGTTTCAGTCGCCACTACATGCATATTTTTGTAATAATGTACTCGAACCCAACGAAGATAATCTATTTTCCGATTGCTTTTTAATGGAAATTTTTGAAAATAGGAGATAACTTTTGCAGATGCTTCTGAACTATGTATTTCAATGCGATTATAACAAACAGAAGTTTTTCCATTTGTAACAGTTGCAATCTTTTTTGTACTTTCAAACAAAGCTAAAATTTGTTGAAGAGTGGAAATTTCATCTCTCTGCGTTATATAAAATTTTGTAACAAACTTTACATAATACCCACTTTTTAGTTTGTTAGAGCCTCGAAAATTTGTTTTTACATTTGTATAAAAGCCTCCATCTGCGTCTGAAAAACCAGAGAGCCAACCATTTTTCAAAGAAATTTGAAATACAAAAGGTTTTGCTGAAATTCCAAGTTCCCAAAAAAGATTTAATTCTTCTAACCATTTCAAAAATTGACGTCGTCGTTTTTCTAAAATCAAATTTCCATTCAAAAGAAAGATCAATCGAAGAATATTTTCTCGTTTTGAAGTATAAAATCGACAATAAGAAAATCCATTTTTTTCAAATGTTGTTACTCTTCCAAAACCAAGCTTTGTTCGAATATGTTTCAATAATTGAATATTTTCCAATTTTTGAGTAATCTCAAATTCTGCTCGTTTTGTTTTTGAATCAATTTTAAAGAAAGTTCCAACATTTAGATCTCGAGTCCAAAAAGACCCGTCGCCTTCTACAAAACCAATAAACCAAGAAAGAAAACAGTGATCAATATCTTTTATATGCTCTGCTTTTCGAGAAGCATAATCAGAAAAATCAAAATTCTCATTTTTTTTTGAAATTGCTTCGCATATAGTCTCTGAGGTTCCTTCGTTCTTTTTGACGACAAAGAAAAAAAACAAGAAACTGTCTTTCTCTCTTCGGAATGAAGTTACCTGCTGATTGACTCTTTCAAAGAGATTTTCCATTCTTCCGAACATTTTTTTTTGACCGTTGGTCAAAAAAGAGTAAAGGTTTAAAGAATGACTCTTGAATTGTTTTGAAAAAGCAAAGCTTTTCCAAAATTGTCTAGAAAAAAAACCCAATAACTGGCAAATGTTTAAACTAGAAACAAAAACGAGTGTTCCCAGCAAATAGCGAAGTTTAACCTGGCCCAACACCAACCAAACCAGGAAATCAGAAGTACCTAAAGAAATAGGCATCATTGCAACTTTTCCACCAACAGCTACAACATCTCCACCCCAAGTAGCACTTGTTGCAGCTAAAGCATTCGGTGCTGTTAATTGAGGAGCTAAGAAATGTGTTTTTTGAATCCATTGTGCAAAAACAGGTTGTAATTGAATTGCAGTGTCAGAGAACATATCTTGTGGACGTCCTAAAGCACTCATTGTATCATTGTGAATATATAATCCAAAGCTGTGGAAACCTAAGAAAATACAAACCCAATTTAAATGAGAAATAATTGCATCGCGGTGACGAATCACACGATCTAATAAATTGTTATAGTTATTTGTCGGATCGTAGTCACGAACCATGAAAATAGCTGCGTGAGCACCAGCTCCTACAATACAGAAACCACCAATCCAAGTATGGTGCGTAAATAATGAAAGTTGTGTTCCATAATCTGTCGCTAAATATGGATATGGAGGCATTGAGTACATGTGGTGAGCAACGATAATTGATAAAGAACCAAATAATGCTAAATTAATCGCTAATTGAGCATGCCAAGAAGTTGTTAAAATCTCGTATAAACCTACGTGACCTTCACCTGTAAAAGGACCTTTGTGTGCATCTAAAATTTCACGAATTGAATGTCCAATACCCCAATTTGTACGATACATGTGTCCAGCTACTAAGAATAAAACAGCAATTGCTAAATGGTGATGCGCTGTATCACTTAACCATAAACCACCAGTTACTGGGTTTAAACCACCATTGAAAGTTAAGAAATCGCTATATTCACCCCATTGTAAAGTAAAGAATGGAGCTAAACCTTTTGCAAAACTTGGATATAAATCTTGCATAATTTGACGATTTAATAAAAATTCATGTGGTAATGGAATTTCTTTTGGATCAACACCAGCATCTAATAATTTATTTATTGGTAAAGAAACGTGAATTTGGTGACCAGCCCAAGATAAACTTCCTAAACCTAATAAACCTGCTAAATGGTGATTTAACATTGATTCTACGTTTTGGAACCATTCTAATTTTGGAGCTGCTTTATGATAATGGAACCATCCTGCAAAAAACATCGCAGCAGCCATTACTAAACCACCAATAGCTGTTGTATATAATTGTAATTCGCTTGTAATACCACTAGCTCTCCATAATTGGAAGAATCCTGAAGTAATTTGAATACCTTGGAAACCACCACCTACATCGCCATTTAAAATTTCTTGACCTACTACAGGCCATACTACTTGTGCACTTGGTTTAATATGAACAGGATCACTTAACCAAGCTTCATAGTTTGAAAAACGTGCTCCGTGGAAATACATAGTTTGGTAAAGAAGAATTTTCTTGTCAAAAAAAAACATTTTTCAACAATGGAAAAAAAATTTGATTTTCTAGTTTTGAAATTTCTACTTTCCAGCAAATCCGTACGTGCAATTTTCACTGCATACGGCTTCCGTTCATCGAATTTTTTTGAAAAAAAAATTATTTCTTGGTGCAAATGTAAAAAAAAATTTTGCACGAGATAAGATAATATCTTAAGAGCAAAAAAGAAAAATTTTCTTTTTGTTTTGCTACCATAACTTCATTTGTGTTCACGTCTTCTACAATTTTATTGGGTTACCTAGGACTCGAACCTAGAACTTATCGGTTAAAAGCCGAGTACTCTACCATTGAGTTAGTAACCCTTTATCCGAAAAAGAATTTTTATTTTTTAAGCTATTTCAATTTTAAATATTCTCCAACATTTTGGAGTGAAAAGAATATTTCTTTTTATTTTCTTTAATTTTCAATTATGGTACCTCAATTTTTTTGTTTTATCAAGATAAAAAGTTTTATCAAAAAAAAGTTTTTGACGTTCAAATTTTTGACTCAAAGTCAAACAAGAAAAAAAGAGTTTTTTGACAAATTTCTTTTTACTTCTAAATTTTTTTCGTTTCTTTTTGTCTTCCCCAAAGGGGATAAACAAATCCATTTAACACTGTTTGAGGAAAAGGAATATTTCTTCTTGAAAAATAGCAAAAATTTTTCTTTTTTTCAAAACCTGCTATTTTTCAAGAAAAATTATATTATAAATTTCCACCACGAGCCGCTAATAAAACAACTACTAATGGTCCTGCTGCAAGAATAAAAACTAGACTAGCTAGTTGAAAAACGATTTCTAAGTTCATAAAAAATCATACTCCTAATTTTTAGAAAAAAAACAATAAAAACAGAAAAAATCAAAGCACATAGAGTTGCAAACTAAAACCTTAAAGTGAAATTCGAAAACGAATTCTATTATCTATTATAAAGAGTACTTTTGAACTATTGAAAAAAAATAACGTTTAGGCATTAACAGATTCTTTTGCTGCAAACATAATTTCAACTGTAATACATGTTTTATTATTTTCACGAGCAAATTTTTCAACGTTCCTTTTCACTTTTCCACGAACAAAACCTGGAATTCTTGATAATTCTTCTAAAGCATCTTTAGACCAATCAAAAGAGCTATCACTCATATTTGATTTTACCGAAATTTCTTTTGTATCATGTCCATTGAAAATTTCTAAAAGATGATCTTCCATACCTAACGTGAAAGAATTATAAATTAAATCCGCAATTTGATTCGTCCCTTCATAACCTAAAAAAGGTCTATAACCTAATGGAAAATTTTGAATATGAACAGGAGCGGAAATAACTCCACAAGGAATATCTAAGCGTTTTCCTACATGACGTTCCATTTGTGTTCCAAAAATAGCTGCAGGCTCTAAACGAGAAATCATATCACCTACTTGAGTATGATCTTCGGTTACTAAAATTTCATCACAAAAACCTGTCATTTGTTCTCGAAACCAATCAGCATCATGTTTACAATATGTTCCTGAACATACGACATGAATTCCCATTTCACAAGCTAAAATTCTTGTAATATATGCAGCATGAGTAGCATCTCCAAAAACAACGACACGTTTTCCAGTTAAATTTTGACAATCAATAGATCGAGAAAACCAAGCTGCTTGAGAAACAAAACGAGTTTGTTCGTCAATGTATTTTTGAAAATTCTTTGATAAAATACAAGATATTTCTTGAGATAATTCAGATGATAATTCTGGATCTTCAAATTGAGTTTTTAATAATGCTTCGATCTCTCGAATAAATTGTGCTGTATTCAAAATTCCCATTGGAGTCGTTGAAATATAGGGCATTCCAAATTCATTTTTTAAATACATTGCAGTCATTAAACCGACTTCTCGATATGGAACAATATTAAAATGCGCTTTTGGTAAATTTTGAAGATTTTTCACATTTCCTCCTTCAGGAATAATTTCATTAATTTCAATTCCTAAATCTCCAAGCAATCGTTTTAATTCTCGGCAATCATGCATATTATGAAAGCCTAAAGTAAAAACTCCTAAAATGTTTGCAGAAATTTTTGCGGTTTTTAATTTTTTTACTTGAGAAACAAAATTAAGATTTTCTCTTTTTGCTTTTTCAATATAAAAACGAACAATTTGTTCTAAAGTACGATCAGCAGCTTGAAATTCATTTACTCTATAATGATTTACATCTGCTAAAAGAACATCAGCTTGTGAATCTTTAAATGTTAAAGCACGATTTACAAAATTTTGTAAATCTTCCTGTAAAATACTTGAAGTACAAGTTGGAGTTAATAAAATTAAATCTGGTCTTTCTTCTTTATCTTTTCGAGAAATATTCTCTACCACTTTTTCTTGTGAACCACGAGCTAAAACATGTCTATCGACAATACTTGCAGTCACTGGAGTAAAATCTCTTTCTCGTTCTAACATCGAACGCATAACATTAAAGTAGTCATCTCCTAAAGGAGCGTGCATAATTGCATGCACATTTTTAAAAGAACTTGCCACTCTTAAAGTTCCTAGATGAGCTGGACCAGCATACATCCAATAAGCTAATTTCATTTTTTTTCTTTGGTTATTTTCTTTTTTTGTAATTCAAACTCTGTAAGATTATTTTACCATAAAACTCAAAAAATTTTCAAAAATTTCAAATTCAAAAAAAATAGTAATTTTTTTTTGAAATTTTCTTTTTTTTTCGATTTGACAAAAACTCTTCAATAAATTAATATATTTTAATAGAATAAAAAAAAATTTTTCAATAAACCATTTGAAAATAAAATGTAAACTCATTTTTCTCTCCCTTCCGAGGAGTAAATCTGAAAAAATAACAGCGCAGGATAGAGCAGTCTGGTAGCTCGTGGGGCTCATAATCCCAAAGTCGCAGGTTCAAATCCTGCTCCTGCAAAATGAAAAAACTTGAAATTCTCCATCTTATTTTGAATATTAGAAAATAAAATTAAAGATGTCTCATATTGTTAAAATTTATGACACATGTATTGGTTGTACACAATGTGTTCGTGCTTGTCCGTTAGATGTATTAGAAATGGTTCCATGGAACGGTTGTAAAGCGAATCAAATGGCCTCAGCACCACGTACTGAAGACTGTGTTGGTTGTAAACGTTGCGAAACAGCATGTCCTACAGATTTTTTATCAGTTCGTGTTTATTTAGGTTCTGAAAGTACTCGTAGTATGGGTCTTTCTTATTAAGAAATATTTATTGAAATGAAAAAATCTTTTTCATTGCATAATGAATTTGTTCTCTGAAATGAAACAAATTCATTATGTATTGTTTTATTCTCATTTGAAAGAAAATTTCTTTCACACAAATTTTTTTTTGTAATTCAGTTTTTCTTCAAAGTTTCTAATTTTAGCTTCTTAACTCCTTTTTTTTTCTAAAAATCTTTTTTTTTCTAAAAATAAAGTGAATATTAAAATTTGAAAAAAAAATATTTTTTGTTATGTTAACAATTACAAGTTATGTTGGCTTACTTTTTGCTGCTTTAGGTTTCACTTTAGGTTTATATTTTGGTTTAACTAAAGTTGTGAAGTTAATTTAAAAATAAAATTGAATTTTTATTAAGTTCTTAACTAGAATAAAAAAAATTCATTTTATTTTTTCAAAAAAGTTAAAAAATGGAGCACAAATGTTGAAAATTATTTAACTTGTGTTCCATTTTTCAGTAATGGAATAAGAGAAAAAAAACATTTTCGTTTTTTTTTTACACTTTAATTTACTTTAATTTAAAGTGACGCTTTGAAAAAATGAAAAAAAAAGAGAAAAAAACCTTCAAAAATTTTTCAAAAAATCTTGATTTTACAAAAAAAGAATGCTAAAATGAAATAAAGAATAATTCAAAAAATGTCGCATTTCAAAAAAATTCTTTTAATCCTCAGTAGCTCAGTGGTAGAGCGGTCGGCTGTTAACCGATAGGTCGTAGGTTCAAGTCCTACCTGGGGAGATATGTCTGAAATAAAAAATAATAAGAAAATAATCCGAACTTCTCGACTAAAACGAAATGATATATTAAAAAAAAAAACTTTTTTCTTTACCACTTTTTTCACTGCGGAAAAAAAAAAAAATTTCAAAAAATTTTCTTTCTCCTGAATCTTTTTCAAAAGGAGAAAAGTCAAAAAAAATGCGTGTAAAAAACTTTGGATCTTTTTTTGGAAAGAAAAGTAGGTTTTTTCAAATGAAAACAAGAAAATAATCAATTATACAAAATATTAAACAATATGGAAAATATAGTACAAAATCCAAAAAATTCTCAAAAGAGAAAAGGAAATTTTTCAAATGCAAAGAGAAAAAAAGATATGATGTCCATTCAAAATGGATCAAATAAAGCATATAAAGAAAATTTACAAGCAGGTGATTTTTTAAACGTAAAAATTTCTGCATTAGGTGCAAAAAATATTGGAGTAGCTGAATTAAAAAATGGCTATACATTATTAGTTCCAAATACAAAATGTGGTGAAAAAGTTCAAATAAAAGTAGAAAAAACTTTTTTAGGAAAAAACATGGATTCAGTAACAAACCAAAAAATTAAATATGCAGTAGCAACTGTTATTGAAGGAGAAGGAGAAAAAGCTTTTCGTTCAGTGGAAAAATCAAATTCATTGAAATTTGATTTCCAAGTAGGACAAAAATTCAAAGTGACAATTTCAAAAAAAGGACCCAAAAACTCCGGTTTAGTTCCTATTTCAAAAAATTTTTTATTAATCGTTCCAAATACAAAAGTGGGAGATAAAGTATCTGTTGAAATCCAAAAAATTAAGCAAAATTATGCTTTTGCAAAAGCAATTCTTTCAAGCCCGGAGAGAGAAAATGCATTTGGAACGAATGACGGAACAAATGAAAAAATCGGTGAACAATATCATTTAGTAATTCCTACATCTGCAAAATCATTTTCAAATTATTTTGTTTTCAAATTAAATGGAAAATTACTTTTTGTGAAAAAAACATTAGGAGTTCAATTCAATGATTTAGTAAAAATTCAAATTCAAAGAGCAACTTCAAAATTTGAAGTTGCAAAAATTTTAAAAATTCATCCAATGTCTGTTCAAGAACAAAAACAACTGATGCGACAAAATTTCCAAAAAATGATTCAATCAAGTATGCATTTTGGAGAAAAAGCAATTCGTTGTAATGCAAACATGAGAAAATATATTTGGTACAGAAAAAAAGGTTCAAATGTTTCTTCAAGTTTAGCAAAAAGACAAAGAAAAGCGCTTATTCAGAAACCTCTTGTAAAACGTGGTCGTCATATTTTCAATTTATTTAAAACACAACGTTGTTTCCAACAAGCTTTAAAACAATTAGCAAAATATGCAGCAAAAGGAAAAACATTTTTATTTGTGGGAACAAAAAAACCAGCCGCTTCTTTAGTTGCAAAAACGGCATTATTAAGTCACACATCATTTTTTGTAAATACAAGATGGCTAGGTGGAATGTTAACAAATTGGAAAACAATTTTTAAATCAATTTCTCAAATTCGCCCAATTTTAAAACAAAAACAAAAGATTTTCCGAAAAATTTTAGAAAAACGTCAAACAATTCAACGTCGTTTATTTCAAAAAGTTTATTTATTAAGAAAGAAAAGTCAGAAATTAATGTTAAAAGGAAAATATTTTATTCGACAAATTCTGAACTCAAAAAATTTCTTAATTGAAAGAAGTCAAAAATTAATGAAACAAAAAAATGCCATTCTGCAATCAAATTTAATTCTCTTAAATGCTTCAAAAAATTTTAAACAAAAAAAATCTCAAGTTTTAAAACAAATTCAACAATTAGAAAATCGTGCTGGTGCAATTTTAAAACAAAAACAAGAAATTAAATCATTACTTTCAACAAATATTGCAAAATTTCAAGAATTAGAACAAATTTTTGCAATTGGCCAAGAATTTCTTCGTCTGAAAAATTCAATTGAAAAAAACGGACAGAAAAAATTCATTGCAATTCCATATGAAAAACTAGCAACTCTTCCAAATTCAGAAAATACAATGGAATTTGGTTACAATATTCCAAATCCTTCTCCTGAAATTTTCCAAAAAATTCTTTATGTACTTTCTACTTTTAGACAAGAAGATGCAAAACAAAAAATTGCTTTCCAAAAAACAGAAGAGCAATTCAATAAATTTTCAAATCGTTCGAAATCAGCAGATACTGAAACACAATCAACTAAAACGATTCTTTTAAGTAAATTTTTCAATAAATTTTTAGCATTTTTACCTTTTTTCAAAAAAGCTATGGAAACATTAAGTTTAAGTTTAATTCAACAACAAAAAATGCTTCAAGCATTAGATAGCACTCTTCACCAAATTGCTGATTCACAAAAAGTATTAAAAGAATTATATCAAAAAATGGTTGCTCAATTATCAAACATTTTCTCAAAATTTGTTCAACAAAAAAATAATTTTCAAAAATTTGAACTTCTTTTCAAACAATTTGCTTCTGAACAACGTTTATTAAAATTTTTACCAAAATTACGTTATTTACCAACATCTCAAGCAAAAATGTATCAAACTGTTGAACTATTTATGAAAAAATTCGTTGATCCTAAATTAACTTATCCAATGGAACAAATTTATGATCAAAACTTCAAATTTACTTCGAAAAAAATTGCTGCTACACGCAAACAAAAATGGCAACGTTTAGAAAAATATTTTGGAGGAATTAAAAAAATGGCAAAAATGAATACAAAACAAATTTCAAAAAATGTTGCTATTATTGTTGGGCAACAAGAAGAAATGAATGCTGTTCGTGAATGTCGTAAATTAGGAATGAAAATTTTTGCTGTTGTAGATACAAATTGTAATCCAAAATTTGTTGATCATATTATTCCTGCAAACGATGATTCAAGAAATTCAGTTAAATATATTTTAGGTGAAATGTTAACTTATATTCGTTTAGGACAAAAATTACGTCAAAAAGTTTCTGTACGTTCAAAATTGCAAACATCAGCGCGTAGAAGACGTTTTGAGAATGAAACACGTTCTACACTTTAATTAATATATATTTGTTTGAATTTTATTTTTTTACTCCTTCAAACATAAATTTTTTTTTTGCAAAGTTATTTTTGAAAAAAATAAAAAAAAAATAACTTTGCAAAAAAAAAATTTATTGCCATTCCTTCTCAATTATTCATTTTGAAAAAAGAACTAAACTTTTTTCTATTTAAATTCTCACGATTTTTAGTTTTTTTTTCTCTCTGGGTTAAAGATTATATTCGATTATATTCATTGTCCGGAGGGACAAATTTTTCTTTGTGCAAGTTTGAAACTTTTTTTTGTTAAAAAAAAATTCTAAAATGCTCTGAAAAAAGAAAAAATATCTATTTCTCCGTAGGGGAAATATGTCAAAAAAATTGAAAAATAAATTTCTTTTTTTGACAAAAAACATTAGAAATAATATTATTAAGTATAATATAGATATATAAATTTTATTGGCTGAAATTTAAAAAAACTATCTTTTGAAAATTTATGAATCAAATCAAAAAATCAGGATTTTCAACTGCGAATCAAAATGATTCGCTCCGCGACAAAAATCCATCATTTAATAATGGAGACAATTTACTTGCACAAAAAATCAAGCAAAAAAAACAAAAGAAATTAGTTGACATGGAAGGATTTGTTACCCATAATCTTTCCAACGGAAAATTTCGATTAAAATTAGAAAATGGAGTAGAAGTTATTGGACATTTATCTGGAAAAATTCGTCAAAATCGTATTAAAATTGTAGTTGGCGATAAAGTTACAGTTGAACTTAGTCCATATGACTTAACAAAAGGTCGAATTACGTATCGTCATCGTTAATTTAAATTTTTTTAAAAAAGCGAAAATTTTTCTTCCCAGAGGTAAAGAAAAATCTTTCATAAAAGATTATTCTCTTTATTTCAACTCAGAGAAAGGGAGAAAAAAGTTTTTTTGCTCTTTTATTGTCCTCATTTATGTCTTAAATGAGGAAGAATTGAAAAAAAAGAAAAGTCAAATTCTCCATAAATAAAGTAATTAAGTAAACAACAATTCTTTTTTCATTAATTTTCAATGGGTTTACCTTGGTATCGTGTACATACAGTAGTTATTAATGACCCAGGACGATTAATTTCTGTGCATTTAATGCACACGGCATTAGTTGCTGGTTGGGCTGGATCAATGACACTTTTTGAAATCGCTGTTTTTGATCCATCAGATCCTGTGTTAAATCCAATGTGGCGTCAAGGGATGTTTGTATTACCTTTTATGACACGTTTAGGTGTAACACAATCTTGGGGTGGATGGACTATTAGCGGTGAAACTGCTACAAATCCTGGTATTTGGAGTTATGAAGGTGTTGCAGCATCTCATATTATCTTATCTGGTTTATTATTCTTAGCATCAGTTTGGCACTGGGTTTACTGGGATTTAGAATTATTCCGTGATCCTAGAACTGGAAAAACTGCTTTAGATTTACCAAAAATTTTTGGTATTCACTTATTCTTATCAGGTCTTTTATGTTTTGGTTTTGGTGCTTTCCACGTAACAGGTTTATTTGGTCCTGGAATTTGGGTATCAGATCCTTATGGATTAACTGGAAGTGTTCAACCAGTAGCTCCTTCTTGGGGTGCTGATGGATTTGATCCTTTTAATCCTGGTGGTATTGCAGCTCACCATATCGCAGCTGGTATTTTAGGTGTTTTAGCTGGATTATTCCACTTATGTGTACGTCCTTCTATTCGTTTATATTTTGGTTTATCTATGGGAAGTATCGAAACAGTATTATCTAGTAGTATTGCTGCTGTTTTCTGGGCAGCTTTCGTTGTAGCTGGTACTATGTGGTACGGTTCGGCTGCTACTCCAATTGAATTATTTGGTCCAACACGTTATCAGTGGGATCAAGGTTTCTTCCAACAAGAAATTCAAAAACGAGTTCAAACAAGTTTAGCAAGTGGTTCATCACTTTCGGATGCTTGGTCAAAAATTCCAGAAAAATTAGCTTTCTACGATTATATTGGAAACAACCCAGCAAAAGGTGGTTTATTCCGTACAGGAGCTATGAATAGTGGAGATGGTATTGCTGTAGGATGGTTAGGTCATGCAGTATTCAAAGATCAAGAAGGACGTGACCTTTACGTTCGTCGTATGCCTACTTTCTTTGAAACATTCCCTGTTTTACTTATTGATAAAGATGGTGTTGTACGTGCTGACGTTCCTTTCCGTCGTGCTGAATCTAAATATAGTATTGAACAAGTAGGTGTTTCTGTAACTTTCTATGGTGGTGAATTAGATGGATTAACATTTAGTGATCCAGCTACTGTGAAAAAATATGCTCGTAAAGCACAATTAGGTGAAATTTTTGAATTTGATCGTTCAACATTACAATCTGACGGTGTTTTCCGTAGCAGTCCACGCGGTTGGTTTACTTTTGGGCACGTTTGTTTTGCTTTATTATTCTTCTTTGGACATATTTGGCATGGTGCTCGTACAATCTTCCGTGATGTATTCGCTGGTATTGATGATGATCTAAATGAAAGTTTAGAATTTGGAAAATACAAAAAACTTGGTGATACAAGTTCTGTTCGTGAAGCTTTCTAATTTTCTTTGCTCTTATCACCTTTGGAAAGGGCAAAAAAGAAAAAAACAGAAAAGTTTCGTTTTTCTTTATTTAGGAAAAACTGTATTTCTCCCCAGAGGGAAAAATATTCTAAACTTTTTTAGTTTTGAATTTTAAAGAAAACAGTTTTTTCTTTGAATTTTTTCATTTTGCTTTTTTTCTCTAATATTTAGATGGGTCTGGATTTTTTTCCAAGCAAATGAATTTTCTATTTTTCTTGAAAATAGGGATTTGCAATGATTATTCTTTAAAATCAATATATTTTCATCACATTTCACTTTATGGAAGCATTAGTTTATACTTTTTTATTAATCGGAACATTAGGAATTATCTTTTTCGCTATTTTCTTTAGAGAACCACCACGTATGGTAAAATAAGGAATTACTTTTTTCATGAAAGCAAGAAAACTGATTTTGAATTCTTGCTTTCATGAAACATTTTCATTCAAAGCTTATGAAAATATTTCTTTGTTGAAAAAGAAATACTTTATTCCAAAAAATTTCTTTTTTTTCTCTTGTCTTGCCTTATTCATTTTTTTGAAATTTAAAATTCATTTTTTTTTCAAAAAAAAACTCCTGAAAAAATAGATTTAAAAAGAAAAAAAAACATGACTATCTTTTAGATAGATACTTCAAAAAACAAAATAAAATAAAAACTTTCTCTTTTTCTCTTTATTTTGCTAAACCAACTCTTCTTCTTATGAGTAGAAAGCAAAAAAAAAAGAAAAAAAAAGAGAAAAAAAGTTAATCTTCATGTTCTTCAAAAGGATCTCTTAATTTTTTTGAAGGAGGTCCGAAACTAACATAGACAGAATATCCTGTAGCACTTAAAAGAAGAAACCATAAAAAAAAGGTAAAGAAAAAAGCAGGACTATCCATAATTTTTCTATTTTCTGAAAAATTTTTTCAAATTTATTCTCCAATAATTATATTATGACAGAAAGTAAAAAAAATCAAAATGTATTTAAAATAAAAAATGGCAACTGGAACTACTTCAAAAGCTAAATCAAGCTTCTCTGATTCATCACAAGAACCAGGTATTGTAACTCCTTTAGGAACTTTATTAAGACCGTTAAACTCTGAATCAGGAAAAGTATTACCTGGGTGGGGAACTACTGTTTTAATGGGTGTTTTCATTGTACTTTTTGCGGTATTCTTATTAATCATTTTAGAAATTTATAACAGTTCTTTATTATTAGAAGACGTTACTATGAGTTGGGAAACATTAGCTTCTTAATTCATAAAATTTCTTTTTTTTTTGAAATTCTTTTTTGGGAAAAAAAGAATTCTCAAATTAATTGAGAAAATTTCAAAAAAATTTTGCTTCGAAGAGAGTCAAATTTTGGAAATTTCATTTTTTTGTAATTTGATGGAAAAGTTTTTTCACTTTTGTGAAGCAACCCAAAAGGAAAAACGAAGTGATCCCTCTAGATGCAAAGCAACAGGGCTAAAAAACAGAACTTTCTGAATTTTTTTTCAATATTTGAAAAGATAGAAACGAGAACGATAGTTCTTTTTGAAATTTTTTTCATACTCTCACAAATAAAGCAAAAAATTATAGAATTAGATAAAATTAGTTTCATGTTGAACTAAATTATCAATAAAAAAAAAAGATTTTTTTCGTTGCTCATCCCTCTGGGAACTTGAGCAACCCCTTTAGGGACAAGAAGAAAAATGTAGTTTCTCCCGAAGGGCAGAAACCTAATCTCTCCAAAATTTTATGAAAACGAAATTTTTATTGATAATTTTCCAAAAAGTCAAAACAAATTTTCAGAATCCTATGGAATCTATGTATTTAATTGTAGCAAAATTACCAGAAGCTTATGCACCATTTGACCCTATTGTTGATGTATTACCAATTATTCCTGTTTTCTTCTTATTATTAGCTTTTGTATGGCAAGCATCTGTAAGTTTTAGATAAACAAAATTTTTCACTTTTTTATTAGTAACTTTCGCTCTAAATGAGGCGAAAGTTGCTATATAATACTATATTTCAGAAAAAAAGAGAAATTTCTTTTTTAACAAATTTTCTTAAATATTTTTTTTCTCTTCTAGTTGTTCTTCAACAAAAAGAACAACTAGAAGAGAAAAAACGTTCATTATTTCAACAAATAACGAAATCGAAAAACTATACGCGTCGTTTTTTTGGAGGACGACATCCATTATGAGGAATTCCTGTTTTTTCGCGAATAACATTTACTTTAATTCCTGCTTTAAAAATTTCGCGAATAGCAGTTTCTCTTCCTTGACCTGGACCTGTTACTAAAATTTTTGCTTCATTCATTAAAAATTCACGCGATTTTTTTACTACTACTTCAGCTGCTTTTTTTGCCGCAAAAGTAGTTGCTTTTCGTTTTCCACGGAAGCCACAAGCTCCTGCAGAACTCCAGCAAATAACTTCTCCACGAAGATTTGTAAGTGTTACAATTGTATTATGATGACCAGCTTGAATATACACAATTCCTCGATAAGCACGTTTTTTAATTTTTGCTGGTAATACTTTTCTTGTTTGGCGAGCCATAAAAAAAAAATAAAAAGAAATTTTTTTGAATTTTGTCAGTTTTAAAATTCATCATCTAAAAAAGAAATAATTTTTTTTTTCATATAAAAAAAAAGATTTCTTTTATCGTTCTTATTTCTTTCACTAGGCGAACGTTCTTTCTAGAACGTAAGAACACAGGAAGAAAAGAAAAATAGACGAACCAAAAAAAGGATAGATTTTTTGTTAGACTTTTTTTTAAGCCTCTATTCAAACTTTCAAACAATCTAAATATAATATTTTGGGTCGAGTCGGATTCGAACCAACGTAGGCGTAACCAGCGGATTTACAATCCGCCCCCATTAACCACTCGGGCATCGACCCATAGAAAGAAATATCTTTTTTTTTTGAAAAAAAAGAATCTTTTTTCCATATTTTGTAAAGTACTTTTCTATTTTACATAAAATTATTGAAAATTTCAATACTTGAGGGAAAAAAAATATTTTGTGATTTCCTCATACTCTAAAAAAAGTATGAGGAAATCACAAAATAAAAAGAATTACATGTGATTTTCCAAAGAAGTGAAACACAACTTTGAATTGAAAAAGAAAAAAATTATAGTTTATCGATAGTTTCGAATTCGAATTTAATTTCTTTCCATACTTCACAAGCAGCAGCTAATTCTGGACTCCATTTACAAGCTGAACGGATTACATCACCACCTTCACGAGCTAAGTCACGTCCTTCGTTACGAGCTTGAGTACAAGCTTCTAACGCAACACGGTTAGCAACAGCACCTGGAGCGTTACCCCAAGGGTGACCTAAAGTACCACCACCGAATTGTAAACAAGCGTCATCACCGAAGATTTCAACTAAAGCTGGCATGTGCCATACATGAATACCACCAGAAGCAACTGGCATAGTACCTGACATAGAACACCAGTCTTGAGTGAAATAAATACCACGGCTACGATCTTTTTCGATGTAGTCATCACGCATTAAGTCTACGAAACCTAATGTTACTTCACGTTCACCTTCTAATTTACCTACTACAGTACCACTGTGTAAGTGGTCACCACCTGACATACGTAAAGCTTTAGCTAAAACACGGAAGTGAATACCATGGTTTCTTTGACGGTCAATAACAGCGTGCATTGCACGGTGAATGTGTAATAATAAACCTTCATCACGACAGTAAGTAGCTAATGAAGTGTTAGCTGTGAAACCACCTGTTAAGTAGTCATGCATAATAATAGGAACCCCTAATTCTTTAGCACATTGAGCACGTTTTAACATTTCTTCACAAGTAGCAGCAGTAGCGTTTAAGTAGTGACCTTTAATTTCACCAGTTTCTGATTGAGCTTTGTAACAAGCTTCAGCAACGAATAAGAAACGGTCTCTCCAACGCATGAATGGTTGTGAGTTTACGTTTTCGTCATCTTTTGTAAAGTCTAAACCACCACGTAAACATTCGTAAACAGCACGACCATAGTTTTTAGCTGATAAACCTAATTTTGGTTTAATAGTACAACCTAAAAGACCGCGCCCGTATTTGTTTAATTTGTCTCGTTCTACTTGGATACCGTGTGGAGGTCCTTGGAATGTTTTTACATAAGCAGGAGGAATACGAAGATCTTCTAAACGTAATGCACGAAGAGCTTTGAAACCAAATACGTTACCTACGATTGAAGTGAATAAGTTAGTAACTGATCCTTCTTCAAAAAGATCGATTGGGTATGCTACATATGCGATGTACTGGTTGTCTTCACCTGGTACCGGTTCGATATCATAACAACGACCTTTGTAACGATCTAATGTAGTAAGACCGTCAGTCCATACTGTTGTCCAAGTACCTGTTGATGATTCAGCTGCTACGGCTGCACCACATTCTTCAGGTGGAACACCTGGTTGTGGAGTCATACGGAATGCTGCTAAAATATCAGTATCTTTTACAACGTAATCTGGAGTGTAGTACGTTAAACGATAATCTTTAACACCGGCTTTAAATCCAGCACCTGCTTTTGTTTCTGTTTGAGGAACCATTGAAAAAAGTTCATAGAACATCTTGTCGATCCTAAAAAAATCTGTCCGAAAAAATTTATTTATTTTCATTGTTTTTGTTGTTCATCCCTCTTGCGTAGCAAGAACTACGCAACCCTTCCTGGAGAGTAGTAACCCAAACAGTGAGGCCCCCCAAAATAGTTCGATTGCTATGCTCGAAATTTTGAAAATAACTAAGAGCGTATAAAACAAAAAAGAAGAAAAGTTGGAATTCGCTCTTCCTTTTTCATTTGTGCGGCAAAGAAAAGCAATATCTCTCATTATTTTAACAAATATAATGGAATTTTGTCAATATTGCTTTTTTTTTCATTTGATTTTTCGAAATTTTTTTGGCTGCGTGGGAAAAAAAGAAATTTTCCTTTCTGCTCTTTCAGGGAAAGAAATTTGTCATAGGTTGAACATTTTTGTTAAGATTTTTGAAAAATGTTCAACCTATGAGAAAAAGAAAATGAGAAAAAGAAAATAAAAAAGAAAATCATGTTGGTGAGGTTCCTTTATTCATTTTCTTGGTTGCGGAGCGTATCATTCGATTGAGTTTCTTGTGTACTTAACACATATTTTGCTAAAAAAAGAGCTTGCTTAGCTTTTTGAATTACTTTTTTCTTCCAAGCATTTTTACGAATATTTTTTTTTGATTTTGAAGTGCGTTTTTGTTAACCTAAAATTTTCACGTTTTCTTATTTTTGTTCCCATCCTATCCCCTCTGCGGAAAAGGTTGTGCAGAGAAAAAAATATTTTTCCTTTGCTTTCAAAACTAAAGCAAACCTAAAGGGGGAAGAAAAAGAAATCTCAAACTTTCGGCTTCAAAACCGTATATAATTTTTTCAAATTTTACGGCTTTTTTCACTAAAAAAAAGAATAAAAAGAACAACTAACAATGTTTCGATTTTGCATCCTCCAGGAATTTTGAGCTTCCTTTCGGTTAATTTAATTTACTCCCCAGCGGGGTAAAGCTCGCCCTATCCTCTTCCTTTTGGGTTATTATGATTATGCTAAGAGATGGTTTTATCTTCCTCTTGCGTAGCTCCCAGAGTTGCGTAAGCTCCCAAAGGGATGAGCAACACCTGAGTTGTGCAGCTCTGGGAGCTACGCAACTCAGAGGCGACGGGAAGAACAAAACGGAGCAAATTTTATTATTTCATTGAAACTACAAATTTAAAAAAAGTATCTGGATCACAAATAGATAATTGTGCTAAAACTTTTCTATTTAATAAGATTTTTGAATTCTTTAATAAATACAAAAATTCACTATAACTTAAACCATATGTGCGAACAGCTGCATTAATACGGGCAATCCAAAGTCTACGGAAATTACGTTTCTTTTTACGACGATTTTCATATAAATAACGTAAAGCTTTCATGTTTTGTTGATTTGCTGTACGGAATAGTAAAGAAGCAGCACCACGGAAACCTTTTGTAGAATTTAAAACTTTTTTATGGCGTTTACGAGAGACATTTCCACGTTTTACTCGAGTCATTTTAAGAAAAAAAATGGATTATACTATTAATTTCTAGTTTCGAAAAAACTAGAAAATTCAAAAAAAAAAATAGGATATAGAAAGAAAAATATTTGTTTTTCTTTGAACCTAGAGGTAAAAAATGAAAACAAATATTTTTTTCTTCTCTTTTTTTTTGAATATCTCACTTCTTTAAAGAAGTGAAGTTAATTAGGAGATATTCAAAAAAATGAAAAAGGATAAATCGATATTTGTTGAAATTTTGCGTAAAAAAAAATTGAAAGATTTTTAAATTTCTCAATTTTGAAAGTTGAAAAGTTGAGGTTTTCATGAAAACCTCAACTTTTCAAAAAAAAAAAGACTAAGCGTTTACAGAAGGAGCTTCTACAGATGCTAAGTCTAATGGGAAGTTGTGAGCGTTACGCTCGTGCATAACTTCCATACCTAAGTTAGCACGGTTGATGATATCAGCCCAAGTGTTTAATACACGACCTTGAGAATCAACAACTGATTGGTTGAAGTTGAATCCGTTTAAGTTGAATGCCATAGTTGAAATACCTAAAGCAGTGAACCAAATACCAACAACTGGCCAAGCAGCTAAGAAGAAGTGTAATGAACGAGAGTTGTTGAATGAAGCGTATTGGAAAATTAAACGTCCAAAGTAACCCACTTTGGAAATATTTGGACTATGTCTTCATCTTTCTTTCACTCTCAAAAATTTCAATATGAAACTTTCAAGAAAAGAAGGAGAAGATGTTGGGCACTATTGAAAGGAAACCGAATTCACTTTCTAGTCTCTGAACCTTCTTCTTTCTTCTCGCAGCGCGAAAAAAATTTTCCAGAATCAAAAAGAATCGTCAATGTGAGAAAGAAGCTAGGCTGCAAGTTGTCTCTTTTTCTCTTCCCAATTCCTACGCAAGAGAAGGGAATTATTCAACATTTTCAGAATCGGCAAATTCTGCTGTTTTTTATAAGTATTTCGAACATCTTTTCCTGTTACATCAAGAAGAAGTCTACGAATTTTTAGAAAAAGTGAATGAAATTGGAGAGTTTCTTGCAATTCACCCAAGAATTATATATATATTGCAATATTTTGCAATAGTAGCCTGAATCCCTTAATTTCTTAAGGTGCTCACAGTTATTTTGGTTTATGAGCAGCTACGATGTTGTAAGTTTCTTCTTCTTGACCGAATTTGTATCCTTCGTTAGCAGATTCGTTTTCAGTAGTTTCACGGATTAAAGATGAAGTTACTAATGAACCCAATTGGGTTTTAGATTGGACTATTTCATAATGCAGTTTTATGAGAAATGAACATAAAACTTCATTTTGGGCACTAATGTACGATTTTTCTTAATTTTCACGTACTAGTCTCTGAACGTTTCGAATATTTGAAATTAGCCTTTCTTAGGTTAATGAAAATTCGACTACGCTGCAGATTTGTATTAAAAAGAAAAAAAGAGTTTTTCCAATTTAGAATTCCTATTTAAAGTTTGAATTATCCTTTATTGCATATAAAGGAAGGGACATAAAAGTTAAATTGAAATCAAAAATCCAATTTTTTACAAGATCAACCATGTAAAGATTTTTTCGTTCCTCTAATTAAAGGAGATACTCTTTTTAATGGTGTTTCTTTTGGTTTAAGAAACTCCCGAAGAAGGTCACCACCATTGTCAAATCAAAATGTGCATAAAAAAGGTTCGTTTTTATAAAATCATAAATATCGATCTTCTTTTCGAACCGTAATATTTTTGTGTCTTTTTCGAATTCCTTTTTTTCCAGCACGACTTCGAATTTCAAAAGCATCGGGTCGCGCCATTGATCGTTTTGCAATTTCTTTTTGAAATTGGGATCATGCATCAGACGTCTTTGTTTTTTAAAGATTCTGTTTATAGCTTGTCCACCTACTTGTACAAAAGCTTTCATTCCTTCTTCTTTCATATCTTTCTCGTGTGAAAGCGAGTTTATCTCCGAATTCTCCTCCCGGAGGGGTGACTTCAAAACGAAGTTCATGTGCTTGAACATGATCATCGAATGTTAAAAGAATAAGATTTTCCGGCAAATTGAAAATTTCCCATGAAAGTTCATGAGTTTTGTAATGATGTCGCGGGACGATATGATGGGTTTGACACAAATTTAGTTGTTCGTAAGAACAACTCTTTGCTTTGTTCGCGACATGTTGTTATGAAATCTAAATATTTATTGGATTTATTTTCTTTGAAATCTTTATAAGCTTTTGTCATTTTTTTAGAATATATAATTTAAATTGAATTTGAAAGTTTATTCTCCTTTTTTTTTAACATTCCTGCAATTCACCCAATTTTCAGCTCTAACCTATCTAGAGCTGGCACAGTTCATAGTTTACCTATGCATTGCTGAGAATAATGAACCACCAAATACACCTGCTACCATATATGTTCAACAGGGATCGCACCCCTGCCCGGTGAATTGAAAAGAAATTCTTTTCATCAACCTGCCTTATGTTACCATAAGGATCAGACCATATCTTATCCCTTTCTCTCATTTTTTAGATGTCGTTCCCTTCTCCTTTGGACTCTGGAGGAGGGAAACATAAGAGAAGGCGGGATCTCGTCATTTCGACACGCTTGTGTCTACTCCTATTAGGATGGTCGTTACACCATTCCCATATAGCAAATCAATAAACTAAACCGAATTTTCCTCCTTATTCTGACGAAGCGATTAAATATTCTTCAGGAATGGTTTTTAAACAGACGTTGAATAATAACACGTGAACAGTTTCTTTTTCTCGAACCTTCGCTAATGCTTTGGTATAAATTTCACCATAGAGGCTAAAAAATTAGCCTCTCGAGCATTAGTTTGCAAAAAATTTTCTGAAGCCAATCTCTCTGTCTGAGAATTTTCTTTCTCTCCCTCCGAGATCGAATGGACCAGTTTGGAAAACTGGGAGGGTTGGCTAGAATCAACTGCTACGCAATTAAAATTGTTTGGATCATTTAACCAACGACGAAGTGTGTCACGAGAATGATTTGTTTTACGTGATGCTTCAGAAATACTTGGATAAATGACACCTTTTACATTCACTGCAAAACCTTCGGGAATACTATTTTTATTATTTTCACGTTCAATAGTTTCCGCATTGTGAGTGCGTCCCCAAAAAGGACTATTCACCCCTTGATGATTGGGTTTAGCAAATTTATTATAAGAAAGATCAAAAAAACGTGCAATAAATTCAGTTTCAAGAGCTAAACGCTGTTCTTTAGTAGAACTTTTTTCCATCCAGAGAGGAGAAAATTCAAAATTTTCCTCCCCATAAATATTAAAATCACGTTGAAGCTCAGAAATTTCGTGCAAGTTTCTACGTAATCTCGATTTATGTTGAGATAAACGCGCAGAAACATTCTTCGATTCACCATAATATCTTTTGTTATTAACAAGACAAAGGATCATATAAATACCCGCTAATTGTCTTGGTGCCATACGGTTTGGTACGGGATTATTCCCACTTGAATTTTTCTTATTTTCCTCTGATGAATCCATACAAGAGAATTTTTGAGAAATTAATGAAAAATTGAGAGAACTTTCCCCGTTTAGACGAGTTTCAAACCTACTCTTTTCGACTTCAAGATTTCTGGGAATCCAAAAATAATGAAGAGTACTACAAAACAAAGATGTGTGTACTGTAGGCGAGGCATAAAATTTACCTAACATGTGGAACGGGTGCATTAAAATGTTGTGCTCAGCTTGGAATACGATCATGAAGTTGAAAGTTCCTGAAATCATTAATGTTCAGCAAAGTTCGCTACACTTTGCCCGGAATTCTATCCAGCCTTATGTCACCACAAGGATCAGACCATATCATACCCAGAAAATTCTTTAAATTGTGAAAGAATAAAAAGGGTCTCATCTTTTCGAGACACGCTTGTGCTCTACTCCTTTTAGGATGGTCGTTAGATCATGTCCCAAAAAACAAAAACCGTATTAACTTACAACCTTTTCACCCCGGAGGGAGACATATTCAAAAAAAAATTTATTCATCTTAAGATTCATTCAATGAATCTGGTTTGTCAATTTGTGTACAACTCATATCAGAAGGATTGTTCAATCTATTACGAATTGTTTTTCTTGCCATCCCAGTTGTACGAGAAGCGTCAGCTATACTGGGAAAAATTTGCCCGTTGAGTTTAACGGGTTTGCCTAAAGCATCATTTGGAATTTTTCTCATTGAATCTCCAATGAGTTTTTTTGTTTCTTCTGAATGAGTTTTCCCCCAAAAAGGATTTTTTCCTTTAGATCTTGAATTCTTATTTGTTAAATAATTATAACAAAGTGGATGATCTTGTAAAATGAGCATAGATTCACGAACTAAACGATCTTCTCGATTTTCCCAAGAAGATCCCATAAATAAAACAACAAATTCAAATAGGTCAATTCCATATGTTTGAAAATCGTGTTGAAGTTCTCTGCAAGGATGAATATTTTTTTTTAAATATGATTTATGAGAAGCTAATCGACCAGAAACATTTGTTGATTCTCCATAATATCTTTTGTCGTTGACTATGCATCGAATCATATATAATCCTGGTTGTCTTTGAGGTCGTAAACGATTTTTATTTTGGTTTGATACGGGATTTTCTTTTTTATTGGAACTAGATTTCGAAGATTGGTCAAAATTTGAATCTTCTATTAAAAAAAGAGTTTCCCCGTTTAGATGAGTTTCCGACTTTTCCTTTCGCAGAAAGAAAATAAAAAAAAAATTTCTTTGAATTTGAAAAAGAAATTTTCTTATTCTTCCGACAATTGTGAAAGCAATTGTAAAAAGTGGGGCAAAAACTTTACCTAAAGGCATACCGTCAGAGAAAGAACCTTGTCCGATTGGGTAGATGATGAATACAGCAGTAGCAGCTGCAACTGGTGCAGAGTAAGCTACAGCAATCCAAGGACGCATACCTAAACGGTAAGATAATTCCCACTCACGTCCCATGTAGCAACAAACTCCTAAAAAGAAGTGACAAACAATTAGTTGGTAAGGACCACCATTGTATAACCACTCGTCTAAAGAAGCAGCTTCCCAAATTGGGTAGAAGTGTAACCCGATAGCGTTAGATGTAGGAACTACAGCACCAGAGATGATGTTGTTTCCGTATAATAATGAACCAGATACTGGCTCACGGATACCATCGATATCTACTGGAGGAGCAGCAATGAAAGCGATGATGAATACAGAAGTAGCTGTTAATAATGTAGGGATCATGATTACACCAAACCAACCGATGTATAAACGGTTTTCAGTTGAAGTGATCCACTCACAAAAACGTGCCCAAAGGCTAGATGCTTCGTTTTTAGCTAAAATAGCTGTCATAATAAAAAAAAAATAAAAAATTTTCATTCCCCGAATCTTTCGAAAAAGATTTTGCATGAATTCAAATGAATTCTTGTTGATATATTAAATATCATACATTTCTTCCTTTGTCAAACTTAAAAAAAAAACTTATTCGAGGTTATTTTTTGAACTTCAAAACCTTACAACAAAAACAAGATTCAATGAAAAAAATTTTTCCCACGTAGTGATAAAAACATAACATATAACCATAAATGAAAAAATTTCAAATTTTTTCAAATTCTTATTTTTTATTTTTTATTGAATTTACTTCTAGGTCACATGAAAAAATAAAATTATTAAACCACTGAAAATTCTGAAAATTTAGTGAAATGAAAATTTAGTGAAAATAGTTTGAAATAGTCTAATTTTTTTGAAATTTGTTTTTTTACACTATGTCAAAACTTAATAGATATTTAAAAATTCATAAAAAATCTAAAAAAAAAAATTTGTTGAAGAAAAAAATTTTTAGGGAAAAGATTAACCTTAAATGGAATAACTATTAAGATAAAATAAAATAAGAATAGTTATTGAATGAAAGAAATTAGTTCAATTTATTCATTTTTCTAGGTTTGTCATTATTTGTTGTTTTATAAATTTTGTTTTGTATTTTATGTGAAAGATCTTATTCCGGAGGTTAAGTAATGGAACCAATTCCATATAAAGTCCATATAAAGATAAACCCATTGACTATGACTATTTTTTTTTCTTTGTTTCCAAAAAACAATTTTGACTGCCAAAATTTTTGAAATTCAATTTTTTCTTTAACAAAAATGGTAAAAAAAGTTTAAATATCCCCAACTCAATACTCAAATCTAACTTTTTGAATTAGAAATTCAATAAACGAAGGATGATATATTTTTCCTTATCTTTGTCTTTAATTTGGCTTTGTGGTAAATGAAATTATATAGGATATTTTCATCGAATTCATTTTCTAAATTAATAACATAAATAATAAATTTTGCAAAAAGTAACTTCTTATTTGTGATAAAAAAATAAAAAAAAATAACAATAGTTTACATATTCAATTTTTCAATTTTCGAAAATTAAATTGAAGTGCTCTTCTTAAAATTAAGAATTAAAATTAAAATACGAAACAAGTGAATTTGATATTTCAAATTTTTTCGTTTTAAATTTTAATCTAAAAATAAATCAGATTTTAATCTGAATACAAAGAAATTTTTATTCCCATAAATTATTTTATTATTTTCATAATTTTTCTAAAAAACTCACCTTATATTAATATTATTTTATATTAATATTATCTTATATTAATATTATCTTATATTAATATTATTAAGCAATAATTAAGGTAATACTTCTTATCATTTCATTCTTATCATTTCATTCTTATCATTTCATTGAAGAATCAGATAAAAGATTATCTGATAAAATGGGAAAATGATTGAATTGAGCGTTTTTTCTAATTTAGGTTTTTAATAAACTTTTACTCTTTAAGACAGTATTATAACAATAAACTTTCATTTTGTCAATAATTTTTTAAAACTTCAAAAGTTTTATTTTTGAACACTTTAGATATTAGATATTAATATTTTTTAATATTTGATATGAAATCATTGTTTTAAATAATTTTTAATTAGAAGAAATTTTTTATTGAACAGAATTTATATATTTTTATTATTTTGATATGATAAAAATATATAAATAGAAAAAGAAAATAGAAAAGAATGTAAACACAAAAGTAAATCAAAAATAAATAAACTTAGTTTATTATTTTTTTATAATAAAGAATTATAAATATAAAATTAAAGTAATACTGCATTTAAGTATATGTTTTATCTTTACTTCGCGCGAAGTCAAGAATAAAAACTTTAAAAAGATAAAACATATACTTATTTGAATCAAATAGGTAAAAAAAATTTATAATAAACTTAAATTAAGTTTATTATGAATAAATGGTCACTTCTTAATTTGAAGTTTTTTAGGAATTATGATTTTTGAAAAAAAATGATACAATTTTATTGTATATAATTTTAATTAATTAGAAATTTTTTTGAATTATTTCCATTTTTGAAATAGTTTAGAAATAGTTTAGAAAATGAAAAACTTATTGGCGGGCGTAGCCAAGTGGTAAGGCAATGGATTGTGACTCCATCACTCGCGGGTTCGAACCCCGTCGTTCGCCCTATAATTTAAATTTATGAAAAATCATAACTTTGAAATACAAAAATTCTTTTTAATTCTTTGTGAATATAATGTTGTTATGGACAACATTTTTAGATTTTTTACAATTTGCACATATGTTTGTCCGTTGCTTGTTTTTTTTTCAATTAATTCTTGTTCATTAATTTTAAGAATACTTTTCTCTGTAAAAAAAAGTTTTTTATTTTATTATTATTTTTAATAATTTCTTGAATTTTGTTAACCAAGATAAGTCAAAAGTTGATAATTTAACAATTTTTGTTTTCATTTTAATTGTTTTTTGTTATTTTACAATTCAAAGCAGGAGAAGTTCAATATATTTCTTTGTAATTTTGATAATCTTAGAAATTCTATTGGGCTGGTGCTATGAATTTATTTGAAGTTGCGCACTTTGTACCGGAAAAGCCAATGTATGAGCAAGGTTTAATTTTATTACTAC